>ENA-OWPJ01000909-OWPJ01000909.1-human-gut-metagenome-genome-assembly--contig:-NODE-909-length-17096-cov-4.48753_pt1 | contig 17096 bp, 16 predicted proteins | sample MGYA00248264_ERZ651846 | MGnify/ENA primary metagenome ERZ651846 (study PRJEB26924, sample SAMEA4378271) | human gut metagenome | biome: human gut; feature: human-associated habitat; material: faeces...
GTCGTTTGCTTGTGAAAAACGATAATAGCCATGTGGTGCTAATCGCAACATGATTTCTCCAAATGTAATAACTTTCATATTAATTTTTCTCCTTTACCAGATGAAGCGCAAAGCCATGCACTTCTTCATTTGCGTAAATAAATGTCAAATGCCCATTTGCATCATAAACCGCACTGTTCTCATCAAATGTAAATCCTGCCTGTTTTAGATAAAAAACCGCACGCTCCACATTGCTGGTCGAATATGCCAAATGCCCTATTTTTCCATAAGCTGGTTTCTTCATAAGCTCAACATCTCCAACGAAGATGGATTTTTCACGATCATCTGATGCTTCATAACTGAATTTATTTAATATATCTGCACATAGATCACTTTGATCTTCTGCATTAATACCTACATGTGCTAATTTCAAATTTAACATTTTCTTTACTGCAGTTCTTGTTAAATGTTCTATCTGATCAAAATCTTTTGTTTTAATCAGCTCTTTTGGTACCATCCATGTACCACCACAAGCAATGATTTTATCAAAGGATAAATATGCGGATAAGTTATTTTCATTCACACCCCCTGTTGGCATAAAGCGTAAATCTTTATATGGCGCAGACATAGCCTTAATCGCTTTGATACCGCCATTTGCCTCTGCAGGAAAGAATTTTACGATAGATAGACCCAGTTCTATTGCCTTTTCTAAATCACTAGGCGTTGCACAGCCAGGTAAAATAGGCACCTGTTTTTCTAAACAGTAAGAAACAATCGCTGGATTCAAGCCAGGACTTACAATAAACTGCGCACCGGCATCTAATGCGGAATCTACTTGTTCCTTTGTCAGAACTGTACCAGCCCCAACAATCATATCCGGGCATGCTTTTTTCATTTCTATCATGGCATCATGAGCACATGCTGTACGGTAGGTAACCTCCGCAATCGCAAGACCGCCTTTACATAAAGCCTTTGCTAATCCTGATGCAGCTTCTACATCATCTAATGCAATCACTGGTACAATTCCTAATTCGTATATTCTTTTCATTAATGCTGTATTATTCATTCTCTTTTCTCCATTCCATTCCTCCACCATTCATTGGAGAACTTGCTAATTGTGTATAAATTGATAGAATTCCTTTTTCATATTTTGCTTTCTTTGGCTTCCAGTTTTGTTTACGCTGTGCAAGTATTTCATCAATTTCTTTATCACTCATCATCTCACCATGAATACCAACAATGGCTAGTTTACGTTCTTTTACACTGATTTGAATTAAATCACCATCTTCTACAAGTGCGATTGGTCCACCTTCTTGTGCTTCTGGTGATACATGTCCAATGGCAGGACCTTTCGATGCCCCTGAAAATCTTCCATCTGTGATCAATGCGATGGATGCACTTAATTCTGGATCAGAGGCAATCGCTTCGGTAGTATAAAACATCTCTGGCATACCACTGCCTTTTGGACCTTCATATCTGATAAATACGGCATCTCCAGGTTGGATTTTTTTCTTTATAATGGCATCAATGGCATCTTCTTCACAATCAAATACACGAGCTTTTAATATTGTTTCCTGCATAGGTTTTGGCACGACAGAATGTTTCATGACAGAGCCAAGTGGTGCAAGATTTCCTTTCAATACGGCAATGGTTCCATTCTCTCCGATTGGATGATCATATGGATAAATCACGTCTTCTTTTTTTACACCTGTTTTTTCTAACAAGGAAGCACATCGTTCATAATAGCCATTCTGTTTTAATTCTTCTAAGTTTTCACCAAGTGTTTTTCCTGTGACTGTCATGACATCCAAATGTAATTGATCTTTGATTTCTTCCATCACGGCAGGTACGCCTCCTGCATAGTAGAAATATTGGGCAGGCCATTTCCCTGCTGGTCGAATATTTAGTAAATAATGTGCACCTCTGTGAAGTCGATCAAAGGCATCACTATCTAATTCAATACCAAATTCTTTTGCGATTGCCGGTAAATGCAACAGGCTATTGGTAGAACCAGATATTGCCGCATGTACTTTAATGGCGTTTTCAAATGATTTCCATGTAACGATATCACTAGGCTTTATATCATGTTCCGCAAGCCAGACTGCTTGTTTCCCTGCTTTTTCTGCTACATCTTTTAAATCTTCGCAAGTCGCAGGCATCAAGGCGCTGCCTGGTAACATCAAGCCCAATGCTTCCGCCATAATCTGCATCGTAGAGGCAGTTCCCATAAAACTACATGCCCCACAACTTGGGCAGGCATGGTGTTTATAATATAGAAATTCTTCTTCGCTAATTTCTCCACGCTGTGCCATTGCACTATAGGCACCGATTTGTTCAAGCGTTAATAGATGAGGACCAGCTTCCATCACACCTCCTGTCACAAATATACAAGGGATATTATTTCTTCCGGCTGCCATCAAATGGGCAGGCATTCCTTTATCACATGAAGCGATATACACTGCACCATCAAATGGTGTAGCCTGCGCATGTGTTTCAATCATTGCCGCAATTAAATCACGTGAAGCTAAAGAATAATTAATCCCATCGTGTCCTTGGGACTGTCCATCACAGATATCTGTTGTAAAGTATCTGGCACCCTTACCATTGGCCTTTTTGATTCCTTCACATGCTTTCTCTACGAGTGTAAATAAATGAGCACTGCCTGGATGGGAATCTCCAAAGGTACTTTCTACCATGATTTGTGTTTTAGATAAATCATCAATACTCCATCCCATTCCTATTCTTAAGGGATCCATTTCTGGTGCTATCTTTCTTATTTCCTGACTTTTCATATCCATCCTCCGCAAGACATATGACGTCTTATGTCTATATTGTAATCGCTTTTCTTATAGACACAATAGCACAAAGAAAAAAAGTAAGATATTCCACTTTCTGTGAAATTTCTCACTTTTTTATCATTTTTGAATCATCTTTTTTGCGCATCTTTGATTCTCATCAATGTGTTTTTTCATTGCATTATAAGCTCCTTGTTCATCATGTGCCGCAATACAATTTACAATCTCTCGATGCGTATGAATGGTTTCTTCTTTTAATATTGATTGTGTTAAAGAAATAGATGTTGTTACACCAACACTGATAATTGGAATCAAAATAGATATTACCAGATTATCTGTACAGTTTGCGATCAGTGTATGAAATTTAATATCTGCCTGTGTATGATCCTTATTTTCTTTTAACTGTGCTTCTATTACATCACAAAGCTTTTTTAATTCACTGATTTGTTCATCACTTGCTGTTTTGGCAGCACACTTTGCCATATTGGGTTCTATCCATGAGCGTAACTCTAAAGTATCTAAAAATAACTTTTCTTTATCTTCAACATAATTAAATCCCAATGGATCATCGATTTGCCCTGTATGTTCGCTTACAAATGTACCAATCCCCCGCTTAATTACTAAAACGTTTCTGGAAACTAATATTTTAACCGCTTCACGTACCGTGCCTCTGCCTATATTTAAAGCCTCCATTAATTCCATCTCACTTGGTAATTTATCTCCAGGATGCAATTGCCTGTCTTTGATTAAATCGTTGATTTGATCTGCGACAGAATCCGCCAATAGTTTCGTTTTATTCATTTTTTCTAACATGTGTATCCCTTCTCCCTATATACTTTCATTTTAGGGCAGATTACAATAGAAAGTCAATAAGCACACGAGAATGTGTGCTTATTGATCTTATTTTAATTCAGGGAAATAATCACCATTGGCTTCTATTAATTTATCTAATACTTCTCTGGCTTTTTTCGCATCATTAATCAAACGATTTAATGTTAATGCCTGTAAAGCTTTTTGATAAGAATGTTCAAAATATGCATCCACTGTCAATTTCTCATAAGCCACCTGCTGTTCCAGCAAGCCTTTATAGAAGGTTGGAATATTGCCAACACCCATTGGTCTTGGACCATTTGCGCCTAATTCTGCCGCAACTTCAACCATAGCATCATCCTGCATGTTTGCGATTAAACCATTATTTTCTGTAATGATAATATGACGGTTATTGCGATTATATGCGATATCCATTGCGACATCAATCATAAATTCCGCATGTGCATCTTCATGAATATCCACAAGTCCTTTTGTTGTGCCCGCTTCAATAATCTTATTACATTCTTCAAATACACGTTTTTCACGACCATTTCTTACTTCATCTGTACGTGTATATTCTGGATTTAAGTGTTCCAGTTTATAATATGGATATAGATAGTATTGATCATAAGAGTTTGGCAGGAATTCAGGGAAATCTTCCATCATTTGTTGTACATAGCCATATGTATCTAACCAGGATTGATCACGCTGTTCAGCATCCTGTGGTAAAAAGCCACGTTCATGAATAATTTCTCTTAATTTTGGTAATAAATCTTCACCTGTTTCTACATTATATAAATGTGTAAACCAACCATAGTGATTTAAACCAAAGTATACAGGATCTAACAAGTGGAAGTCACATCCTAAAGAACGGCTGGCAGAACGTACAATATTTTCAGGCTGATCACAGATATTCAAGATTCGCTTATCATCAGGGAATTCTCTGCGTAAAGCTTCTGCGACAATCGCTGCTGGATTGGAATAGTTTAAAATCCATGCTTCTGGTGCATATTTACGAATATCATATACCGCTTTAATCATTTCTTTTGTGGAACGAAGGCCATATGCAAAACCACCTGCACCTACTGTTTCTTGACCAATCAATCCCATACGCAAAGGTATTTTTTCATCTAGTTCACGCATTGCATATTTTCCTACACGCATTTGCATGAATACAAAATCCATATCTGTATATGCTTCTTTGATATCTGTCGTATAAGAGAATTCTACCTCAGGTGCATTATCCTGAAACAACAGTTTTCCAAATTCTCCGATTGGTTTTTGACGTTCTCCATCAATATCAAATAATACCAGTTTATTTAATGGGAACTCTTTCTGCATTCTACAGAAGCTTTTTAAAAAGCCTGGTGTAAAGGTACTTCCTCCACCAACTATTACAATATTATATTTTTTCATTTTATTCACTCTCCATTTTAAATTTTATAATTTATTCATTTAAAACCCAGTAAGTATCATACAAAGTAAAGGTATGGATAAGATGGAACATACCGTAGTAAGGAATACTGTTTTACTTGATAACTGCACATTGCCATCATACACATTTGTCATAATCACAGCATTAGTTGCCACAGGCATCGCTAGTGTAATTGTCACAACATAAACCAGAATCTCATTTGTGACAAACATATGCATAATTCCATATACAATTAATGGGAATAGTAATAATTTTAAGAATATAAACGGTATCACCTTTAAATCATCAAGTACATGCTTCATATCCACATCCGCAAGGGATGAGCCGATAATCAACATGCCCAAAGGCGTTGTGATATTTCCTAAATATGTACAGCTTTGCCATATCATTTGTGGCTCTTTGATATCACATAAACATATAACACAGGCAATTAAGGCTGCCACAATACAGGGATTGATAAAGTCCTTCAGACTTGTTTTTGCTCGATGTCCGCCATTCACAAGAGATATTCCATAGGTATACATTAATACGTTGTGAGGCAGCTGAAATAAAGCTGCATAGATCAATGCACCTTCTCCAAATATTGCGGATATGACAGGAAATCCAATAAATCCTGCATTTGGAAATATAAACATAAATTTATAAAGTGAGCTATCCTCCTGTACATGTAAAATTTTATTAATAACAATCGAAATAGGTGGTAACAGCATATTCACACCAGATACAACAAGTAAAACATAAAATAGTTCCATACGATCATCAAAAGGACAGCCATTTTTGACAGAGGCGATAATCAAACCAGGAACACCTACTGTCATCACAAGCTTCGATAACATTTTATTTTCTGCTTTTCCAAGGATATGATAATGATTACATAAATATCCAACAATCATGAGAGAAAATAAAATAAACATCTGAAGAAAAATATTTGAAAAATCCATGAAAGGCTCTCCTTTCTTATCAAAAAGAGGAGTCTATAGAATACGCTTTCCATAAACTCCTCAAACAATCATTTATGCAAGAAAGTTTAAGCGAAGTGTTAAAAGAGTGATCAGTAAGAAGAAACAGAAGATTAAGATACTTCCACCCAGTTCTTTACCAACAAAAGATTTACTCATAGCCTGAAATGCAGATTTAAATGGTTTTTCATAAACATCCATCGCTTTATATAATACATAGGCGAACAAGCACAGGTAAAGAATATTCATAGAACATATCTGCGCAACCATTAAAATCGCAAGGTTTAAATAAACGCTCTCATAGTTTTCATATGCCAATAAACGTTTTCTCGTAAGAAACAGCATATACCCCACGAATGGATTTAGGAATGCGGCAATCATATTCAGATTCACAAGTGGATTTGTTTCGATAAGATTCATCATTGTGATTCCACTACTTGAAGCCTTCATTTGCATAGACATCACATATAGAAATGGTGCCATACAACAAAGAACAGTCCCAATCAACATGATTTTAGATAGTCTTTCAATTTTGGTTTGTTTCTTCTGTGCGATTCTTACTGCTTTTTTTGGTTTCTTCTGTGTTAATCTTATTGTATTTGTTTTCATATCTTCTTCAACCCTTCACTTTTTCTTTGCCTATTTTAATTCAGGCCAATATGCTTTATTTGCTTCGATTAAATCATCTAGAATTTGTTTTGCGACAGCTGCACTTGGAACGGTTTTTGATAAAGTAAGTGCCTGCCAAAGTTTTTGATAGCTTCCTTCTATCCATGCTTCTACTACCAGTTTTTCCACACAAACCTGTTCGCTCATTAAACCTCTTTGGAATGTAGGAATCTTGCCCATTGCCATAGGTTCATAGCCATCTTTTCCAACAATACATGGAATCTCTACCATTGCAGTTGGATCAAAGTTTTCGATTGCACCATTATTTTCTACAATCAATAGCATACGTTCTTTTGTATTATAAGTCAATGCTTTCGCCAAGTCTACAATATAAGATGCATGTCCATTAATACTTAGTGTTGTGTCCTTTGCGCTACCTGCTTGTACGATACGTTCACATTCCCCAAAAATCTCTTTTTCTCTACCATCCATTACTTCATTTGCACGTGTATAATTTGGATTTGATTCTTTCACTACATAATCTGGGTATAGGTAATATTTCAAATAAGTATTCGGTAGTGTTTCAGGATCTAATGCATATACATCTTTTGCTTTTTTCATTGTGTCATCCCAACTGCTGCCCGGATGTTGTGGATCTACACCATCTTTTGAAGCATATCCATATTGTTTTACATGCTCTTTGATTTGTGGCATTAAATCGTTTCCTTCTTTATCTTTGATACTTGTCCACCAGCCAAAATGATTTAATCCATAATAACGTACTTCCATATCTTTACGTGATTCTAAACCAATGGCTTTTGCCATACGTGTTTCAATACCGATTGGCATATCACAGATATTGATAATCTTAGAATTAGGACGTAAACGACGTGTCGCTTCTGCCACGATTGCTGCTGGATTAGAATAATTTAACATCCAAGCATCTGGTGAATATTTTTCCATGTAGTCAAGGATTTCAATAACACCACCGATAGAACGCATACCATAAGCGATTCCACCAGGACCACAAGTTTCCTGTCCTACTACACCATATTTCAAAGGTATCTTTTCATCTTTTTCACGCATCGCATATAGACCTACACGAATATGTGCCATACAGAAATCTACATCTGTAAATGCTTCTTTTGGATCACATGTTGCGATAAAGTTAATTTCTGGATCACGTTCACGAATAATAATTTCACAAGCTTTTGCGACTTTATCCTGACGTTCTTCATTATTATCATAAAACTTGATCTGACGAATTGGAAATTCATCTGCGTGTTCTAGTAACATCATAACGATTCCAGGAGTGAAGGTAGACCCTCCTCCTGCAATCACGATTGAACTTTTTTTCATAGGTATAAACCTCTTTTCTATTTTAATAAATTTTCAAATTCTTCTCGTACACTTGGAACACTTAAACCTACAATTACCTGTAAAGCTTTCCCCTTGTGTACCAAACCATGAGCACCTGCTTTTTTGAATACTGCAAGTGGTGCGACGATACTATCATCTTTTACTGTTACACGTAAACGTGTTGCACAGTTTGTGACATCCTGAATGTTATCTTTACCGCCCAGTGCTTCTAAGAATGCAGCGGCTTTTGCGGCATTGCCACCTTCTACTTTTACATCTTCTTTTGGATCATTACTTGTGTCTTCATCACTGCCTGGAACTGCTCCTGCAGCTTTTGCGGCTTTATATTCTTTCTTAGATACTAATTTTACTTCTTCATCATCATCTTCACGTCCTGGTGTCGCAAGATTCATTTTCAAAATCATGAAACGGAATACGATAAACCAAATACCACTAAATACTAGACCAATGACTACCTGAATCACATATGTCATGCCATGTGTTGCCCCTAATGGTAACCAGTTTAAAGCTGCCCAGTTAATCAAACCACTAGAGAATTCTCCAGATACACCAGCCATAAATTCCACCATGGCAAGTGTTGCGGCAAGTAATGCATGTACAAAGAATAATACTGGTGCGATAAATAAGAATGTAAATTCAATAGGTTCTGTGATACCAGCAAATGCAGCTGTTAATGCGACTGGAAGCATCAAACCTAAGACTTCTTTTTTCTTGTTTGGTTTTGCAGTTACATAGAATGCAGCCCCAATTCCAATAGGTGCGAATACTTTTGAGTGTCCATACAGTGCAAATCCACCAGCAGGGAATAATGTTGATAAGCTTTCTGTAGATTTCGCAAATTCTGGTAAACCTAATGCCCAAGCTGCTTTGAATCCGCCCTCAACTACAATTGATTCATAAGCCATTGGCATATAGATGAAGTGATGTAATCCAGTTGGAATCAAGATACGTTCACAGAATGTGTATACCCAGATTCCTAACGCGCCACTTGAAATAAAGAAGCTCTGCATACCTGCGATTAAGCTCTGTACTCTTGGCCAGATTGCCATAAATAAGAATGCGACTGGAATCATTACGAAGAATCCGATTAAGCAGATAAATGATGATCCTTTGAATACCCCTAACCATTCAGGCAGCTCTGTATCGAAATAACGATTATGTAAGAATACAACAATACCTGCGATTGCCAAAGCACCAATCATACCTGTATCTAATGTTTTGATACTTGCGATGGATGCTAAACCAGTTCCACTTGCTGCTTCAATACTGAAATCAACACCAAAGCTGGATCCCCAGTTTGTCAACATGGCTGCTAACATATAGTTGAATGTTAAGTAAAGAACAAATGCTTCCATACAAGCACGTGCATTTTGTTTTTTCGCTAACCCGATTGGTAAAGCAATCACGAACAATAACGGTACTTGTCTAAATAGTGTCCATGCTCCTTCCTTAATTACATACCAGAACTGATACCATCCAGTTTCTGGAGCAGCAATACTGCCGATAATCATCTCTGATTGGAATACGGTACATAAACCAACCATGATTCCTGAGAAGGCAAATAATAGTACGGGTGTAAACATTGCCCCTCCGAATCTTTGAATCTTTTGCATCATAAATTCATGTCTCCTTTTCTTTTTGTCAAATCACTTTGTTCTCTTGACGTAATACATCATACCACATGTGTAATCGTTTACAATATTTCAAACATCTTCTGTTTTGATGTCCATTTGTAGAAATTTTTCACAATTTTTGGAATATTATCCAGTACTTAAAAAAAAAGAAAAACCAGTGTTTACTGGTTAAAAAAGTTATGTAAAAATACCGCAATTCCTTCCTCATCATTGGACTTTGTGATATAAGATGCCGCTGATTTCGTTGATGGAAAGGCATTTTCCATTGCCACCCCATAAGGTATAATGGATAACATCTCATCATCATTGTTACTATCGCCAAAAGCAATGACCTGGTCCAAATGGATATCCAATTGATCACAAAGTGATAACAATGCCTGTGCCTTACTTACATGGATATCTGTGATTTCCAAAGAACCTTCACTAAGGTAAAAATAATTAAATTTTTCAGGATACTTTTTACGAATGGCATCTTCTGCCCTGTGCAAAATCTTAGGATTACCTCTGATACATAGTTTATTGGCGGCATTATGAATATGATTCTCTAAGTGCTCAACCATATTTGCATTTCTTGCCATATAAGCAAATTGACGCAATCTTACCACTTTAGATGCACGCATTGGTCGATAAAGACGTTTCGCGATTTCCCTTTTGATTGCCAAAGGTAGTGTATAACTACATGCATAGTTGCCTTTTTGAGATACGATCACAAACAAATGCATCGCATGCGCAATCTTAATAATTTCTGATATGGCATCTGGAGGTACTTGTGGAAACTGAATATTTACATCCTTCTTTACATGATAAATGCCAGCACCATTGCCATGCAACAGATAACCATCATAGCGTTTTAATTCTAATTCATCCACAATGCTCTTTAATTCAAAAGGTGCTCTCCCACTACAAATCGCAATCTTCACTCCTTGTTGTTGGAGTTTCATCAATATCTTCTTTGTTTCATTACCTATTTTTCCTTTGCTGTTAAATAAAGTTCCATCCACATCACAGGCAATTAATTTTATATTACGCAAGTTCAAGAATATCGCTATCCTTTACCTTTACCTGTTCTCCAACATGATAAGTAACAATTTTCTTATCTAATGGATTTAATACGATAACAGGTGTAATCAATGGGATATTTTCTTTTTCCATAAATGAGCGATCTACTTTGATAATTGGTTCTCCAGCTTTTACTTTTTCATTGACATTCTTTAATACCTCAAAACCTTGTCCTTTCAAGTTTACTGTTTCCAAGCCACAATGCACCAGAACTTCGATTCCTTCAGGACTCGTCATTCCAAATGCATGGTGTGAATCAATCAACATTGTAATTGTGCCATCGATTGGAGCACATAATACATCCCCTGTTGGTTCAATCGCAACTCCATCCCCCATCATCTTTTCTGAAAACACTTCATCAGGTACTTCACTCAAATCCTTACATACACCATCAATTGGCGCTTTGATTGTAAAACCTTTACTCTTCTTTTTAAATATTGAAAACATATCCTTTACCTCTCCTTCATGGCTGCATTATATCATGAAGGAATCTATGTTTCCTTGTTCTGGATTATTTTCGTATTGATATACATTCTTCGTTCTTTTTCACAAAAAGTGGAATTTCTTCCACTTTTCATTTACTTTCTTCTATTGACTTGTTATGTTGATACATTGCATATCTTAAAAACAACATTTCTACTACAAAGAAAAACATGGTTACCGGTTCAAATCTATGGTTTTCAATCATAATCGGTTTTGACATAGATGAAAAATATACTGCGACATCCGCTAATTCAGCTAATGTATTATGTTGCATTCTTGTAATTGTAACAATTTTACAATCTTTCTCTTTTAATTGTTTCCCAAACTTGCATATCTGGGCACTTTCCCCACCCAATGAGAAAAGAAAAACAACATCCCCTTCTCTTAAATTATTCAATAAAAATCCAATTTCTGCAGTCCCATTGATCATATAAACAATAACATTCAGCTTAAACATCAAGCGTTTTAATTCTCTGACCGCAGATTGTTGAATCACGCCACTGCCATATGCAAAGATTCTTTTCGCATAATAAATCTCATCGCAGACTTTATCTAAATTTTGTTCTGTAAAACTTTGAATGCCTTTGATATAGCTTTGGGATATAGAATCAATCTTTTCATCCGTTAATTCATTTTCTTCAACATTTTCCATTCTTAAATAGAATTTCAATTCACTGAATCCCTGTAGAGATATTTTTTTCGCAAACCGTAAAATTCCTGTTCTAGAAACATTGCACTTCTCTGCCACTTCTTCAATCGTCATTGCTGCACATTCTCTTTTATGATTGGCAATATAGCCCCATATGTGTAAATCATTCATGTTTAAATCATCATAATACTGATTCACCAACTCATCAAGCTTCATATTTTCATCTCCATATATAACGCCACTTTTTATTATAACAGTTTTTCTTGTATTTTTAGAATTTTAAAAAATTAATTAATATTTTTATTCTTGTTTTTAAGAATATACAAAAAAAGGAAAAGGCATTTCTGACTTTTCCTATCTTTTTCACTATTTCAATGTTGGCCAGTAATCTTTGTTTGCTTCAATTAAATCATCTAAAATCTGTTTAGCTACAGATGCACTAGGTACTGTTTTAGATAATGTAATGGCCTGCCATAATTTCTGATAGCTTCCTTCTATCCATGCTTCCACAACCAGTTTTTCAACACATGCCTGTTCTGTCATTAAACCTCTTTGGAATGTAGGAATTTTTCCCATTGCTAATGGTTCTGGTCCATCTTTTCCTACGATACATGGAATTTCTACCATCGCTGTTGGATCAAAGTTTTCAATTGCACCATTATTTTCAACAATCAACAACATTCTTTCTTTTGTATTAAATGCAATTGCACAAGCTAAGTCAACGATAAAGCTTGCATGAACACCAACAGCAAATTCATTGCCTTTCATCGTACCATTTTCTATAATTTTTGCAGCCTGACCAAATACTGTTTTTTCACGTCCATCCATGACCTCATTTGCACGTGTATAGTTAGGATCAGAATGTTTTACTACATAATCTGGATATAAATAATATTTCAAATAAGTAGAAGGCAGAGTATTAGGATCTAATGCAAACACATCTTTTGCCTTTGTATATGTTTCCTGCCAGCTTGCATCTTTGTGCTGGAAATCTTCTGTATTGACAGCATAGCCATATTGAGAAATATGTTCTTTCAATTTTGGCATTAAATCATTGCCATCTTTATCTTTGATACTTGTCCACCATCCAAAGTGGTTCAATCCATAATAACGGATTTCCATTTCTTTACGTGATTGTAAACCTAAAATTGTTGCCATTGTTGTTTCAAGACCTACTGGCATATCACAAATATTGATGATACGTTTACCAGGGCGTAAACGACGAGTTGCTTCTGCTACGATGGCAGCTGGATTAGAATAGTTTAATAACCATGCATCTGGAGAATATTTTTCCATATAATCTGCGATTTCAATTACTGGTCCAATAGAACGCATTCCATAAGCAATTCCACCAGGTCCACAAGTTTCCTGTCCGACAACGCCATATTTCAATGGAATCTTTTCATCAAGTTCTCTCATGGCATATAATCCAACACGGATGTGTGCCATAACAAAATCAATACCTGTAAAGGCTGTTTCTGGATCTGTTGTATAATTAAATTCAATTTCTGGAGCTTTCTCTTTCATCATGATTGCACAAGCTTTTGCCAGTTTTTCCTGACGCTCTGCATTATTGTCATAAAGTGTGATTCTTTTAATTGGAAAGCGGTCCTGGTTTTCTAATAACATTAATACGATACCTGGAGTAAAAGTACTTCCTCCACCCGCAATACAAATAGATGATTTTCTTCTCATATAAATTCCTCCTATTTCATCTCTTTTTCTCGACTCCTATATATAACAACACTTTCCCTGCTTATTCAATGTTTCACACAGTCTTAGGTCCTGTGGCCTTTTTTCGTGATATTTCACAGAAACTGGAATTTAATTCAAAAGGATTTTTTTCTGTTTTTTTGTATGTTTTTGGAATAAGATTTCTAAGTCCTAAAAATTATGTTACAATTATCCTGCAAAAAGAAAGGGGTTTTCTAAATGACAGAAATGATAGATTTATGAATTTAGATGAACTTGTAAATAAATATCACACAGATTTAAACCCTAATGATTTATACATATGGGAATATCTAAGTAAACACCGAATGAAATGCAGCGAAATGACAATTGAAGAATTAAGTAAACAGTGTAATGTTTCAAAAACAAGTATCATAAGATTTGCGAAAAAACTATCATTAAGTGGCTTTAGTGAACTGAAAACGTATTTAAAAATGCAGCCATCTTCACAATCAAATCTAAACAATTCCAATTTAGATATGCTTTGTAATGGTTATATCCAGAGTATTCAAGAGTTGAAAGAAAGAAATATGGAGTCTGTTTTTGAAATTATCTATCATGCTAAGCGCGTTTTTCTTTATGGCTCAGGTGCTGTACAACTGAATGCCGCAAAAGAGTTATATCGTATGTTTTTCAATGGTGGTGATTACTTCTATTATTTCGATGGAAAAACCGATATTGATGATATCTTATATAACTTTAACCAAGGGGATGTCATGATCATGATTTCCTTAAATGGCGAAAGTGATTTAACAATAGAATTTGCAAGGAAGATGAAATTAAAGGATATTCCTATCATTTCTATCACCAAATCAAAACATAATACCCTTGCTAGTTTAAGTGATGAGAACGTTTATTTTTCAACAACGAATTTAAAGCTTCCTGGGGAACATGGCAGAAAATTTGAATCTACAACAGCGTTCTTTATTTTATGTGAAATATTTTATATCCGATATCAAGAATATAAAGCAGAAAAGGAAAAATCACAAACCAAATAAAATATAGCGTACAGAAAAGGTATGAGAACTAATGTTTCCATACCTTTTTACAATTCTTCTTCTGTGATATTCCATTTCTTTAATGATTTTTTATATTCCCGCTTCGCATCCCCACTTACATGATGTTTTAGTAGTGCTAAAATCTTCATTGCATATGGTTCTTTCATATACTTAGAAATTTCCGCAATTAATTCTTTCATATCCGTTGTCGGTTTTTGATTCATCACTCTTGTGATCATATGATATATTTTTTGATTAAGCTCCTCACTTACTTTATTTAAAATATCGCTTTCCCTACCCGCAAGCCAAATACTCTCTAATCCAAAATATATGAACTCTCGATATTCTTGATAAGACAAATCTTTCATCCATTTCTTTTCCTTATTCAAAAAGCAATCCATCACAAACCATAATAATTCTACATCTTCTTCATGATAACGATATCCACAACCATAATAAGTAATACAACAATATTTCACAATATCATACCCATCATCTGACAATATATATTCCTTGATACCCTCTACACCTTTTTCAATTCTCATAATTCTAGCAAGCAAGTTTGCTTTTTCACTTGGTTCTGTTTCTAATTCAGAATCATCAATTGCTTCATTTCTTTTCTTTAATTCTGACAAGCCTTTTTCTGCATTGATCATAAAAATACTTTGTGCTGCATCCAAACGAATTATAAAACTTTCATCATAAAGTGCCTGATACAAATATGGTAAATAATCTTCATTATTTGTGAGTCCCATTGCTCTGACTATTTCTCTTTTGAATGGCTCTTTAGAATCGAATGCTTGCCTTATATCTTCATCACTTACATATGTCAAAGCATTATTTTTGTTAATTACTTCATACTTCATAAAAGAAAGGCCTCCTCTTTTTTACTTTATTATACGCTATTATCCTTGATTTCCTCAAAAAAAGAATCAAGAGATTTCGTACACTCTTGATTCAACATGAAGGTATAACCTATTTTCAATCAAAATCTAATATAACCGTATCCTTTAATGGATTTTTAGAATATGCTCGAATTAAATGGTGCAAATATGTAGAAAAATCACTAAAATCTTCCATGGAAACCTTTCCTTCATATAAATACATTATTCCTTCAAAAGATAAGGTCAAATCGCTTAAATACCTGCGATTAAAACCACTACCATCAAAATAATTAAATCCTACATACTCATTCTCATGTTCATAGATATAATCATCAAGGTTTTCTATTTTAAATGCATCTTGTTCGAATAAAGTTAGAATTTTTTCTGCACTTTCTTTTATTTTTGTTTTTTTGCCGATTAATTCAAACTGCTCAAGAACAAAAGATTTAATATTCTGTCTTAGCACCTTTAATTGTAGCTTTAATACTACATAATCGTCATTTTCCTCCACGTCATATAAATCAGGATCAATTATTTTTTCTAATTCTTTCAATACTTCATCAGTTGTATCCCTATTGTGATTGAAGAAACGCCTTTCCTTTTTTACAACAATCTCTGTAGCAATGACTGCTTTTGCATATTTTCCCATGCTTTATCTCCTCCTATCAAATTTAATCAAAATCGATGACAACAGTATCTTTTAATGGATTATCTGAACACATACGAATCAGTTTGTGTAAATATGTAGATAGAAAACGATCATCTTCTAAAATCGCCTTTCCCTCATACAGATAATAGAATCCTTTCCATTGAGTGATAAGTCCACTTATATATCGATACTTTGGCCATCCCCAATCTACGATGCCAAGATCAATATCATTAAATTGATATCTATATTCATTAATTTTCTCTAAAAGCACTTCTCCAGATTCTATTGCAGTTAACATCTCATCCATATCTTTTACTTGTACTTTTTTGGCATCTGAATTAAAGATTTCTACCTGTTCCAAAACAAAAGCTTTAATATTTTTCCGGAATATATCTTCCTTCAAGATAAAATCTACTTCATTTTTACTTTCATAAATGTTATACAACTCTAGATTAATCATTTCACCCATTTTCTCAATTATTTCATCTGTTGGTGTTTCAATTGGAAAATATCTGTCTTGCTTTTTTTTCACAACAATTTCTAATGCTACCATCGCTTTTGCATATGTCCCCATATTATTACCTCCTTCATTTTCTTATATTATAACGCGTTGGAAAGCAGATGCAATGATTTTTATTAATTATTTGATAAATATACATTATATATCATATTTTTATATATTAATATATATAAAGACTATAAAGGATACATATCTAATTAAGAGGTATGTACAAAATATTTATACATCATTTTCCTAATATTACGAAAGTACAGTTTACAAGGGACTACACAGGGTAGGTATCTGACGGGAGGTGTGCCGCCCGTCAGATTTTCCATGTGATATTCAAGCTATCGCTTGTAGCGGCTATGGTAGTGAGCATTAAGTCCACCACCCGCCGCTTGTCGTCAAAGGCTACATTCTCCCAAGTGTCGAGGTAGCCGGAAATCTGGCTGACCTGTTCCGGGCTTATGGCTTCCACCGTCAACTCCGCTATCTGCGCCAGTAGTTCCTGCTTGCGTCCGTCCAGTTCGGCTATCTTCA
>ENA-OWPJ01000912-OWPJ01000912.1-human-gut-metagenome-genome-assembly--contig:-NODE-912-length-17014-cov-3.92547_pt1 | contig 17014 bp, 8 predicted proteins | sample MGYA00248264_ERZ651846 | MGnify/ENA primary metagenome ERZ651846 (study PRJEB26924, sample SAMEA4378271) | human gut metagenome | biome: human gut; feature: human-associated habitat; material: faeces...
GGATTTACAATTCCATCTAAATCTGAACCTGCTCCTAAGTATATATATCCTTCATCTTTGTATGTATCAAGGTCTACCTTATCTATGATAGAATTTGTTTTGACTTTTATATTATTAAGTTCTATATTCTCCATATCAACTAATATTTCTTTTCCTATTCCATTTGTTATGAAATTTAAAGTTCCTGATTCTTCTGGAGAGATTCCCTCTATTGTCATTCCATCAGTTCCTGAAAAAGCATGAGTTGCTGTAGATATTGAAGTCGATGAAGCAGTAGTTGCTGGTGATAAATCTCCATCTTTCTTCAATCTAAGACTTAGCACTCCTGTTTTCTCCACTGTAACTACATTTGTTCCTGTTACTTTCATATCTTCAAAGAATGTTACATTATTGTCTATACTTATATCAGTAAAACCAGATATATCATGAAGCATATTCATACTTCCATCAGCTTTTCCATAAAGATTAAGAATATTATTTCCATTAGATTCCATCTTTCCATTGACTATTGCATTTCCCTCTAAAGTAACAGCATTGTTGTTACCTGTTATCATTATAGCTGTATCGGCACTATTTATAATAGAATCTCCTTTTAAAGTAAGAGTACTTCCATCTTCAGTTATACTTATTGCTGTACTATCATCTGCAACTCCTCCATTTACTACTGTATTATCAAGAGTAAGCATTGACATTCCTTGATCCATTACAACTGCTGTCTTGTATGCATTAACTACACTGTTATTTAATTCATTCTTTCTTCCACTAATTTTAAGAGTATTCTCTATTCCATTTAAAATATATTTTTTATCTGAAGAAAAATCACTTATTTCACTGCCAGTAATATTATCAGCATCAAAATATAGTTTTCCATTTTTTAAAGTTAAACTTTCAGTTCCTTCTATATCATCTCTGTCATCATTTTTAGCTTTAGCATTTATTATTGTATATTTTTCTTTTATTGGATTATATTTTTCGTCATAACCTACTGTAACTTCTGCATCAGTAGTAGTTGTTCCAAAAATTTTAAAATCATCATCCTCAGCTTTATAAGTTCCACTATCATCTTTAAATATAAGTCCTAAATTTTTTGTCAATGTCACACTTGATACTGTCTCATCTGTACTGCTTACAAGAAGCCCATAGTTATATGCGTTATCAATGCTATTAGAATTATGTATAGCATACTTATCTCCATAAATTACTCCACTATTTTCTATACTCTCTGTATCAGCACCTATACTTATTCCATAACTAGTACTACCCGCACTGCTACTATTTATAACTCCTCTATTTGTTATATCATTCACAGAGGCAAAAGTCGCTATTCCATAGCTATCACCTTTATCATCTGCTACTGCATTTATTAACCCACTGTTTATTATATTATTCATATCCTCATCAATACCTATTCCATAACTACTAACACCTTGAGCTTTATATATTGCAATTATTTTTCCATTATTTTCAATATTTACCCCATTTCCATAAACATCTATTCCATAAATTGTGCCCCCAACTTTTTCAGTTGTTACGATTATCATTCCATTACTTACAATATTTACCCCATCTTCATTAATTTTTAATCCACAACCATTTCCATCTGTACTTTCCCCAGATATTTTAGAGTTATTAATATATAGTTTTGTTTCTTCATTCCAAGTATTTTCAGGATATGGATCATTTTCTGCTCCCGGTTCAAATTTCTTTCCATCTTTATCTATAAATTCTATTTTACTGCCATTATTTATTATTTCTAACCCTGTTACATCTGTACCTGCCCCCATTACCACTGTACAAGAGAGAAGCATTCCCACTACTGCTCCTACTGTAATATTTCTCCCTCTTTTTTTATTCCCACTTTTTACAGCCTTCATAATTTTCTCTATCATCTTCCCCTCCCAAAATATATATAAATAACTTAACTAAATACAAGATTCCCCAATAATTACTGTATATATTCTCTGTAAACTTTTATAAAATTCAGAGCATCTTTTTACTATACGCATTTATAGACTTTTGCGAACAGTCATTTATTTATTAATTTTAGAGAATATTATTAAAATATAAAATATTGACTTTTTTATCGAAATAATGTATCATCTACAATGTAAGTATATAGTGATAAATTATGAGTTAAAGAATTTTTTAGTATATGTTAAAATACAAGTGTTCGCATTTGTATATAAAAGAGAACTTTTTCAAAGCATTCTCCAAAATAAAAATTCTCAACAAATTTATATTGAGAGTTTTTTTTATTCTATTCTTTTTTATGAGAAATTTTTTTGCTTTTCTATTGCTGTCATTTTTAATCTTATTCGATTAATGTATCTAAATATAAATGCAAAATAATTAATATTTTTTATTTTTTCAATAAATTTATCAAATTATAATTTCCTAAGAAATAAAAAAAACATCAAAATTTCTCTTGATGTCTTTCTTAATTTTTATTATTTTTTTATATTATCTTGGGCCAAAAAATTTATCTCCATTTAAGTGTATCATATGATCTGGCATATCTGAAATCCAGACTTCTGTTTCCCATGCAAGCGTATCAGAGAATTTTTTAAATGTTTTGAAATCTAGAAATGCTGTGACATAAATTTTTCCTGCTGTTACATCTTTAGTCATTTCTTCAATTTCTTTTATTCTCTTAGGTTCCATAGCCCCACTAGAAGTAACAGACTCAATGAAATACAACCAATTTTTATCTTCAGAATACAGTACAACATCTGGCATTTTATCATGAAGAGTAATTTCAAATCCAATTTCCTTCAATTTGCTAACATTTTTAAACAAGTTTTTTTCAATAGTATCACCTACATACAGACATTCAGAATTCTCTGCAAACCGTGGAGCAAATTCTTCAATTATTAATTTTTGCAACTCATTATGTTTGCCTGAAGAAAAGGTAAAATCTTCTCCATTTATTTTAACAGGCATCTTTCTCATAATACGTTTAGAACTATATAAATCAACAAGGCTTTCATGAGCTGAAAAGAAATTTTCTTTGGCTTTTTCCCAATCATTAGTTTTATATTTTTGTATCAAAGACAGCATTTCATCTGTCAAACGATAACGATAATTTGGACTGTTTGTAGCTTTAGCATTATCTTCTATAAATGCAGCATTCCTAAAATGATGCATAGCTTGTTTACGAAAAGTTTCTCTGCTGTTTTCTGCGTATGCAACTCCATAATTTTCTTTTATATATGCAATGACATCATGAATTCGTATCCATTCATTAATAGCCTTTGACCATACTTCATTTTCTTTTATACCTGCCATTGCCAAAACAACATAAGCACATAAATCAGATTGTTGTCTTGATGGTACTTGTAATTCTTTCAAAATATTTTTTGCTTCTTCCAATTTACTCATAAATAAATCTCCCTAAAATTTTATTACAGCTATCTTCAGACATATCATGAATCTTCATTAATTCTTTTCCCATTTTTTCAATTGTATTAACAGGGGGAACAGGCATAGAGTTAATCTCTGTTGAATTAACCTGAGTTGAACCATTCAATATTCTATAATAACTATCATATAAAGTAGAATTGAATAATACATATAATCCATACACCATACATTCTGATAAACTTTTAAGTCCAGTTATAAAGTTAATTTTATTCTGTGTACTGATCATCTTATATTTAGAATATTTTTTTGATAAATAAATTCCGCATTGCAAACGACGACGCTCTTCTTTTGCAGTAAATCTCTTTACAAAAAGATAATTTGTATTTTCCTGTAAAAGCCCTGATTGATTTGTCAAAATATATTCATTCTCTTTCCCAATAGGGAAAATAACTTTTCCATCTTTAATATGCTGTGAATAAAAAAGTGGAACAGATTCTTTTTCAGGACAATTTCTTAACATATTTCGATTTCTGAAATCAACTGTCAGCCCTGTTTTCATTTTCAACCCTATACTTGGTAGTGTATCACTCCATGTGTTCATTTTCTTGAGTATATCTGCCTCTTCCTTATTGGTTACCAAATATACATATTTATTTTCCCCTGCAACTACATTATCATATGAGGTTTTAAAAATAGTTTTATTTGAAAAATCCCCATTATTTTGTGTTGTAGTAATAACTATACTCTCAGGATTTTTATTTGTTTTTCTAACTTTTACAATCATTGTTTCCTGCAAGATAGTTTCTTTTTCAAATACTTTATCACGACTAATAAATAAATGGATGTGCTCTAGTATTCCCTCATTTAATATTTTTTGACGAAATTTTCTAAAATAGGCACCTGAAGTCCATGAACGTGGAATAATAAAAACTAATTCTCCATCATCAGTTAAATTAAACATTCCCATTGTCATAAATAAAAAATACATATTAGGAGCTCCATAACACACATCTGACATAGTTTCAGCTTCTGTTGATGTTTTAGCAATCTTCATATATGGGGGATTTCCTATTACGACATCATATTTTAAAGAATCAAGATTTATTCCATTATATTCCAGTCTCTGATTTGTAATATAGTTTTCTGGAATAATTTCCCATTCCACTTTAATTCTAGAATTTTCAGCTATCCAAATAAGATTATTTTTTAGTAATTCTAAAATATTATTGTCATTTTCATAACAAGTCAGTTTTATTTTATTTATATTTTTTATTTTATTTATATGCTCAATTAGCGCTGCTGATAAAATTCCTGATCCAGCTCCTGGATCGAGAATAGATATTTCTGACTTATATTTATTAAGATCAAATAATGAAGCCATAAAAAGTGCTGTTTCTTTACTTGTAAAAAATTGTCCACTCTTTTTTCTTAGCTCCTTTGACATATGTTTGGTATATTCAGTTGTCGAATTAATAACATAATCAATTATTTTCATCACTTGCCAACTCCATTATTTTAGCTTTCACTTAAATATATTTTTTTTAATTCATATACATTGTATTACATTGTAAACAAAAAAACAATTTTATTTTCTTTCAGCTCTTCTCTAAATTTAAAATACTTATTCAAAAAAAGAAGAGTGATAACACTCTTCTCTATAATCTTTTTAATCTTTTAAGTATTTTTCAAACCAGTTAGTCATTTCTTCAAGTCTTCTTACTCTATGTTTTGGTTTTCCGCTTCTTGATAGTTCATGATTTTCTCCTCTGAACATACAAAGTCTAGCTTCTACACCATGGTATTTTAAAGCTGTAAACATTTGAATTCCTTCAGCAAGCCAGCATCTATAGTCCTCTTCTGAATGGATAAACAGTGTAGGTGTTTTAGCTTTATCTGCATATTTCATTGGTGAATGCCACCATAATTTTTCCTGATTAATCCAAGGAGTTGAAGCATTCTGATCAGCATTGAAATAGTATCCAATATCTGTAGTTCCAAATTTAGATATCCAGTTAGCTATACTTCTTTGAGAAGCAGCACATCTGAATCTGTCAGTATGTCCAATTATCCAGTTAGTCATAAATCCACCATATGACCCACCAGTTACTCCTACTCTGTCAGCTTTGATTGGATATTTTTCCAATACTACATCTGTAAATTTCATTAAATCATCATAGTCAATAGTTCCATATTTTCCTCTGATATCAGCAAAGGCATTTCCTCTACCGTCTCCACCACGAGGATTACAGAAGAATACAAAGTATCCCATGTTTGCCCAAACCTGCATTTCATGGTAGAATACTTCTCCAAATACAGTTTTTGGTCCTCCATGAATATCAAGAATAGCTGGGTAAGTTTTTGTTTCATCATAGTCTACAGGTTTTAATACCCACCCTTCTATTTCTATTCCATCATTTACAAAATTACATTTTTCAGGGATAGAAAGTTTTTTATCTGTATATACATTTTCATTAAATGAAGTAAGCTGAGTTTCTTCTCCATCTTTTAAGCTGTATATTTCTTGAAGTTTGATTCCTCTAAGTCCGACAAAAAGAATTTCATCTCCATGTACATCATATACATCTACTGATCCGTTAGCTTTAGTCAGCACTGTTTCATTTCCAGCAAGGTCTATAGTATTCAAGAAAGAATCTTTAAACACAGTAGTTGGGAAGTATAGTTTTCCATTAACTACTCTGTAAGCTTTTCCTCCTCCATATCTACAGTCTGAACCAACAGTATTTATCATCCATGTATCATGTTTTTTCAGCAATTCAACTTTTCCATTTTTGATAACATAGAAACTTGGATTTTGGTTCATACCATATTCTTTACAGTCATTTAAGGCACATATAACAGCATCTTCTAAGAATTCAGCATAGCTTACTCTAAAGTTTGCATCTATTGGAAGAAGTGTTTCTGTTTTTTTAGAAGCTATATCATAGCAGAAGATTCCTTCTCTCTGCTCCAATTTTCCTTCAAATACATTTCCAACATAAAGTACTTTTCCATCTTTGTATGAGAAATAAGTCACAACAGTATGTTCGCAAGTCAACGGTGTAACTTCATTAGATACTCTGTTATATAGATAAAGTCTGTTTCTTTTTTGGTTAGTGAACCCTCCACCATTGCTCCAGAATGGAATTTCATCAAGAACTTCATAGTCTTTTTCCTCTTTTAATTTTGCAATAGCTTTAGTTCTCGCTTCTCCAGTCATTTCATTTAAATTAATTCCATAGTTATCATATTTAGCTGTAAGAACAAAGTTATCTTTGTCTATCATTTTTATAGCAGTAACCATAAGAGGAATCTGCATATATTTGTCAGCTTCTCCTCCATTGATATCTATTGAATAATAAGCAGTCCATTTTTCCCCTTGACTTACTTTCTCTTTCAGTTTAGCATCTCTTGTAGCTGGAAAAATAATTGTTGAATTATCTATCCATAAAAATGATCTTTCCTCATTTAAAGATGTCAATTTTGAATATTTTTTAGTTTTATTATTTAGAAGCCAGATATTAGATTGATAATTGTTATCATCATAATTTGTAGTATTTACTACAAAACCTGCATTTTCTCCATTTGGTGAAAATTCAAGATTAGAAAGATATTTGTAGTCTAAAAAATCTTTTAACTTTAGGTTTTCCATTTGTGTGCCTCCATGATTTTAATTGTTTAGTGTCTGAATTATCTCATATTATATATTAGATTCAAGGACTTTACAATTGATTATTTATATTTTTTTATTTGCATAAATTCTATTTTTGACAACACTCTTTTCATTTTAAAAAAAGAATTGCTTATTTTTACAATGAACAACTCCTTTTGTTTTTCTATTGTTTTCAGGCAGAATAAAAATAAATTCAAAATAGCAAGATATAGTTTTAATGATATACTTTATATGAAAAGAAAAATATATTTTAAAGTCAGCAATAAAATTTTGAGCTGAAATAAATAAATTTATTCTTTATTTTAGAATAATAATATATAATCTATTTAGAAGTTTTAGAAAAAATCATACTTAGTAGGAGATAATATGTATTTAAAAGCTGTTGAGATATTTGGATTCAAATCTTTCGGAGAGAGAGTATATATAGAATTCAACAGAGGGATTACATCTATTGTAGGTCCTAATGGAAGTGGAAAATCAAATATTCTGGATGCAGTCCTATGGGTGCTTGGAGAGCAGTCCTATAAAAATATCAGAGCCAAGGAAAGTTCTGATGTCATTTTTTCTGGTGGAAAAGACAAAAAACCGATGAATTCAGCAGAAGTCTCATTATATATAGACAATACTGATTCTTTTCTCCCATTAGAAAATGAAGAAATAAAAGTAACTAGAAAACTTTATGCCACTGGTGATAATGAATACTATATAAATGATGTAAAAACAAGATTAAAAGATATAGGAAATCTGTTTCTTGATACTGGAGTAGGAAAAAGTGCCTATTCAGTTATTGGACAGGGAAAAGTAGAGCGTATTATAGGCTCATCTTCAAAAGAGATAAAGGGAATCATTGAAGAAGCTGCTGGAATAAAAAAGTTTCAGATCAAAAAAAATGAAGCTGTAAAAAACCTCAGCAATGTAGAACTGGAATTAGAAAAGATAGATTTAGTTTTAAGAGAAGTAAAAGAAAACAGAGACAGAGTGGAAAAGCAGGCTGGAAAAGCTCAGGAATACCTCAATCTCAAAGATGAAAGAGATAAGCTGGCAAAAGGTATATACCTCAGTGAATTTAATGAGAAGCAGGCTCAGATAGATGATGGAGATGCAGTAAAGGAAAAACTTACATCTGAAGCTGCGGAACTGGAAAGAGAATTTAACTCTATTGAAAATAGACTTGATGAAATAGACAGAGAAAAGCTGGTACTAAAAAAAGAAATTGAAGAGTTAAGTGGAAAAAATCAGGAACTGAAAAGAGAGATTGAACTTAAAGAGAGAGAAAAAGTAAGAATAAGCGAGAGAGTAGAGGGGTATAAAAGAGAGGTCAGTGACAGACATGAAAGAATGAAAAGCAGCGATCTCAAAATATCTGAAAAACTCAAATCTCTTGATATGCTTGTTGAAGAAAGAGAGACTTTAAAGGAAAAAATAGAAAAACTTTCAGAGGAAAATTTAAAATTTGAATCACAGCTGAAAGAACTGGAAAACACAAAAAAAGAATTTGATCTGGGAATGGAACTTAAAAAGAAAAAAGTTATGGAGCTGGAACTGGAAAAGTTAAAGCTTTTAAATGAAATAGAAAGTTCAAGCAGAAGAGTAAAAGGAAGCAACACTAAAATTGCAAATCTTAGAGAAGAGCTTTCATCCTATGATATAAAATTGAACTCTGCTGTAACTGAACTGGGAAAAGCTGAAATTTCAAAAATTGAAAAAGAGAAAAAACTTATTGAAATTGAAGAGAGAGGAACATTTCTGGAAGAAGAGATAAGTAAACTCAGTCAGAGAAGCAACAAACTTTCTGAAATTGTGAGAACTGCTGAATATGATGAAAAAAGACATTCAGCTAAACTTCAGGCTCTTGTGAGAATGGAAGAAAATAATGAAGGATTCTTCAAAGGAGTAAAGGAAGTCCTCAATAGTAAAATTATTGGAATAGAAGGTGTATTTATTTCTCTTGTAACCATTCCTGAGAAATTAGAAAAGGCAATTGAAGCTGGAATACCGGGAAATATACAGGATATTGTTGTTGATACTGGAGATACAGCTAAAAAAGCAATCAATTTCCTTAAAGAAAGAAAAGCTGGAAGAGCTTCATTTCTTGCTCTTGATACTATCAAAGTTCCTGCAAAAAGAGATATAAAAATAAATATCCCCGGAGTAATAGGAAGAGCTGCTGAACTGGTAACAGCTGATGAGAGATATAGGAGTGTTGTAGAATTTGTACTTGGAAATCTCCTTATAGTTGAAAATCTGGATACAGCGTTAAAAATAGTAAAAAATAATATGTTTATGGGAAATGTAGTAACTCTTTCTGGAGAACTTATGAGTTCAAGAGGAAGAATAACTGGAGGAGACTCTGGTAACTCTACAGCCAGTCAGATATTTGAAAGAAAGAAAGAGATAAGAACTCTCAAAGAAACTGTGGAAAAACTTACCAGCACTATAAAAAATGCTTCTGCTGAACAAAACGAAATAAGCAAAAATCTGGAAAATTTTGAAAATGAAATAGACAAAATAGATTCTTTGGAAGATGGAGTTAGAAAACAACTTAAACTTGCTGAAGAACTATATAATGATTACATTTTGAAAAAAGAAAGAATAGAAAAAGACAGAAGAGTTGTAAAAGTAGAGCTGGAAGAGGAAGAAAAATACAGTCAGGAATTTGAAAAAAGAATAAACAGCTCTAAAGATGAAAGAGAGAGAGTTGATCAGGTTATTGCTGAAATCAAAGCTGATGAAGAGCATGAAACTGAAAAAATCAGAGAAATAAACAGTAACATTGAAAAGAAAAAAGAGGAGTTTTCAGATGTGAGAATTCTCTTTATGAATAGTCAGGACAGGCTTGGACAGCTGGACAGAGAAGAGGAAAGAGAAAAGAAAGAGTATGAATTCCTTGTAGATGAAAAAAGAAACATGGAGGAAAAGACTGCTTTTCTTGAAAATGAAATAATTTCTCTGGAAGAAAAAGAAAAGATATTAAAGTCAGAAATTGAAGAGAGAATAAATAAATATGAAAGTGAAAATACAGAAGTCCAAGAAAGAAAAGTAAAAAATGAAGCTCTTACAGAAGAGGAAAGAGCTCTCAACAAGAAAAGAAAAGAAACTGAAAGTTATCTGCTTCATAAGAGAGACAGCTTAAACAGAGTAGAAGAAAGTCTGGAAAGAACTAAGATTGATCTGGAAAGACTGAAGGATATTCTTAGTACTCTTGAAGAAGTAGAAGCTATAGAAGTTGAAGAGGAAAAATTAAAAGAGTTAAAAGACAGATTAAAAATTCTAGACAACAGATTAAAAAATTTCCAAGCAGTAAATCTGCTGGCAATAGAAGAATTTAAAGAATTGAATAATAAATACATTTTCCTTACTACTCAAAAGGACGACCTTGTTAAAGGGAAAGATGTACTGATGGAATTAATCAAAGAAATTGATGATACTATTCATGAAAAATTCTTTACTGCCTACAAAGAGATAGATGCTAACTTTAATCAAATGTGTATGGAAACTCTTAATAACTCTGAGGGAAAACTTCTTGTTATTAATCCTGAAAACTTTGATGAATGTGGTGTTGAAATATTTGTAAAATTCAAAAATAAAAAAAGACAGACACTATCTCTTCTTTCAGGAGGAGAAAAATCTATGGTAGCCATAGCATTTATTATGTCTATCTTTATGTACAAGCCTAGTCCGTTTACATTCCTTGATGAAATAGAAGCGGCACTGGACGAAAAAAATACTAGAAAACTTATTGGAAAATTAAAAGAATTTACTGAAAAATCTCAGTTTATCCTTATCACTCATAATAAAGATACTATGAGAGAATCAGAATCTATATTTGGGGTAACTATGAATAAAGAGATAGGTATCTCTAAAATAGTTCCTGTTAAATTCTAAAGACAAAAAAATAGGACTCTCACAAAATGTGAAGTCCTATTTTTTTATCTATATATTAAAACATCTTGGGGAAAGATTTATAAAATAATAGTACCAAGCTATTATGTCATTTATGTTACAATCATATTAAAAAACTATTCAAGAATAAATTAGCTTTTAAAGAAAAATAAAGCTATAATATAGTATAAAACATATGACAGAAAGGAGAATTATGGGAAAAAAAGTAATTAAAGATTTAATACACAGCTATATCACAATAGATATTGATGTTCAAAAAATTGTAGATACTCCATCTTTTCAGAGATTGAAAAGGATAAAACAGCTTACTTGCGAATATCTTTTCCCTTCTCTCAACCACACAAGATATGAGCACTCCCTCGGAGTAATGAAGCTGGCTTGTGATTTTTTCGACTCTTTAAATAAGAATATGGAAGATTTTGGAATCTCTAAAGAACAGATAGAAAATTACAGATTTCATATAAAATTTGCTGCTCTTCTGCATGATGTAGGACATGCTCCCCTTTCTCATCTGGGAGAATCTTTCTATGACAAGGAAGAAATTTACAAGTCATTAATTGAAAACCTTTCAGGTGAAAAAGAAGCTGACAAAATATTTAAAGATAAAAAGGGAAATATTGTAGGAAGCCCTCATGAATTAATGTCATGTCTATGTATTATAAGAAAATTGAGACCTGCTCTTACAGAAATGAATCCCAATATAAATATAGAATTAATTTGCAGAATAATAATAGGCAATCAGTATCATGATAAAAATTTATGGCTGGAAAATATCCTCATAGAAATAGTCAACTCTAAAACAATAGATGTAGATAAGCTTGATTATTTAATAAGAGATAATCATATGAGCGGATACATAGCTCCTAGAATAGATATTGAAAGACTTTTCTCATGTACTTTCATAGGTGAAGATAAAAAATTAAAATATAGTTCTAAAGCTATCCCTGCTATGCAGTCTGTTGTCGATTCAAGAGATTTGCTCTATCTTTGGGTATATAACCACCATATCTCTGTTTACACTGAATTTATCATAAGAGATATACTTGGTCATTTTATGAAGCTCTATGAGGAGCAAAATGGAAAATATCCTGAAGAGATGAATAAAAAAGAGTTCTTCTCTACTGAAGCAATAATAGATAATTTAGTAATAGATGATGATATCTACTCTCATTTAAGAAAAGCATACTTAGCTTCTCTCAAAGGAAAAACTGTCGAATACACTTCTGTTGTTATGAAGCAGTTAATGGAAAGAAAATTCTTAAAACCTCTATGGAAAACTATTTATGAATATGAATGTCTGGAAGATGAGCTGGAACTGGAAAAGTTGGTAACAGACAGATTAGATGCAATATTAAAAGATAATGAAAAAATAAAAAAAATAGTTGGAGAAATAGGAGAAGCTCTTAACCTAAAAAAAGGCGAAATATTTATAATAACAAGATACAATAAATTCTATCATGCAGTATCTGAAGCTAAAATATATGTATCTCTTAATGGAGAAGATAAACTTCTCTCAGATCTTCTCCCACAAAAAAGTTTCAAAAGATTCAGTAATATATCATTTTATATATTTGGTCCTGGAGAAAAGAAAGAAGAAATTAAAAAGTTATTTCTGAAAATAATAAAAAATGAATTGTAATTTAGACAAAAAAATAGGGCTCTCACAAAATGTGAAGTCCTATTTTTTTATCTATATATTAAAACATCTTGGGGAAAGATTTATAAGATAATAGTACCAAGCTTTTATGTCAGTTATGTTACAAAGAAAAAAATAATAATTCATAATAAAATTTATTGTAAATTAACTCAAAATTCATCAACTATTAATTTTGCTAATCTGTGATTATACAGTATTCTTTTTAACATTTTGACTTTTTATAGATTTATGTTATAATTAAGTTGAAAGACCCTTTGGGGCACTTGTAAATTGAGATAAAAACGTGATGAGTTCGGCTCTCTCTTTTGAGGGAGCCTTTCTTATGCTTATGAGTAAGTCACGTTTCTTGTAGGTAGTAGATCTCAATTTACAAGGAGGTACTATATGTACATCTATATTCACACACTTTCAATTAATGGAGGAATAGCTATAGCTTTCTTCATTTTGCTTGGTGGTGGTATAAGAACAAATAGTAGCCTCAGCCCCTTAGGGGCTTTTTAATTTTTCTAAACTTTTATTTCTCCACTTTCTATTAAAAATATTTAATTTTTTCTTGCAAAATATATACAATAAGATTTAGCGATTATTTTAACAATCAGCGACACTTTAAATCACATATCCCTTACATATTTACAAAATATTTTTTCATGTCTATAAAGGAATTTAGTAATTTTTCACTAAATGATTAAATATATTTAATATTTATAGGATATAATAAGTTCTATCTATACAACTAAGGAGGACCATATGTTTAATGATATACTTTTAACAGATAACATTAATTTTATTTTAGTTTTTTTAGGAGGAATATTTTCATTCTTTTCTCCCTGTATTATTCCACTTTTACCTGTTTATATGAGCTATCTCTCAGGAAATACTGCTGTGACAGATGAAAATGGAAATCTTTCTTATAATCAGAAAAAGGTATTCATTCATACTATTTTCTTTATTCTTGGTATATCAGCAGCTTTCTTTATTCTAGGGCTCTCTTTTTCTAAATTAGGAGGTTTCTTTAATTCCAATAGAGTTCTTTTCACTAGAATAAGCGGAGTACTTATTTTATTTCTAGGTCTATTCCAAATAGGTTTATTAAAAAATAATTTCATGGAAAGAGAACATAGAATAGGTTTTGACTCTAAAGAAATAAATCCACTAATTGCTTTTATTATAGGCTTTACTTTTAGCTTTGCATGGACACCATGCATAGGACCAGTGCTGTCTACTGTTCTTATTATGGCATCTGGAGCTAAGACTGCTTTTATGGGTAATATGCTCATATTAATATATACTTTAGGATTTGTTATTCCATTTTTACTTCTAGGAGTATTTACAACAAAAATTTTAAACTTTTTAAAAGCAAAAAAATCTTTCTTAAAATACAGTATAAAAATCAGTGGAGCTATTTTAATAATAATTGGAATTATGACTTTAAGCGGATTTAATTTGAATATATTAGCTGCTGGACAACAGCCACAAAATGCAAATACAGACTATGTTGCTAAAACTGAAGAACCAGCCAAAGAAGCTAAGGAAGAAAAACTTCCAGCTTTTGATTTTGAGTTGAAAGATCAATATGGAAATACTCATAAACTTTCAGACTATAAGGGAAAAGTTGTTTTTCTTAATTTCTGGGCTACATGGTGCCCTCCTTGCAGAGAAGAAATGCCTCATATAGAAGAAATCTATAAGGAATATGGCTACAATAAAAATGATGTTGTTATATTGGGAGCAGCAAGTCCAGCAACTGCTGAAAACCCTTCACCACAAGATGAATCAGAAGAAAAAATAAAAGCTTTCCTGACTAAAAATAATTATACATTCCCTGTAGTATTTGATGTAAAGGGAGAAATATTCAGAAACTACTATATTAATGCTTTCCCCACTACTTTTATGATAGATAGAGAAGGGAATATAATGGGATATGTTGCAGGTGGTCTATCTAAAGAAAATATGAAAAAAATAATCGAAATGACATTAAATAACGAAAAATAATAATTAAAAAAAAGAAATGATAGTTTCTACTTGAATAATATAATATACAAATTGTAAGTTAGTGTATTAATAGTATATTAATAAGGAGGACTATTATGAGCAATAAAAGTTTTATGGATGTGTTGAAAAACAGAAGGACTATATATACTCTTTCTAAAGAAACAACTATTCCTAATGAAAAAATAGAAGAAATAATAAAAGATGCAGTAAGACATGTTCCATCTGCATTTAATAATCAAAGTGCAAGAGTTATGATACTTTATGGGGAAAACCACAAAAAATTATGGGAAATTGTTATGAATACTCTTCGTAAAGTAGTACCAGCTGGAAATTTTGAAACAACTGAAAATAAGATTAAAGGATTAGCTAATTCTTATGGAACAGTTCTTTTCTTTGACTCTACTAGAACAACAAAAGAACTTATGGAGAAATTCCCTTTATATAGAGATAATTTTCCAGTGTGGGCTGAACAATCTAATGGAATGTTGCAGTTTGCTATATGGGCTCTTCTTGAAGAACAAGGATTAGGAGCAAGTCTTCAACATTACAATCCTTTGATTGATGATGAAGTAAAAGATGTCTTTGGAATACCTAAATCTTGGAAACTTATAGCACAAATGCCTTTTGGAAAACCAACTGCTCCTGCAACTGGTAAAGAGTTTCTTCCAATAGAAAAAAGAGTTATAATTTTATAATATACCAACATTATGAGACGAAATCATTCATTTCGTCTCTTTTTTTTATTGTCAAAGTATGAAATTTAAGTTATAATTATAACAGCAAAATAAAATATCTTGGAGGAGGACAAATATGAATAAAAAAAGAATTTTAGCTCTTATGCTATGTGCAGCTTTGAGTATTTCAGCTTTTGGAGTTGAATTCAAAGAAGGAACATATGTAGGTGAAGCTAAAGGATACAGAGGAGAGGTAAAAGTTGAAGTAAAAACTTCTAAAAATAAAATTGAAGAAGTAAAGGTAATAAAAAATACTGATACTCCTATAATCTCTGAATCAGCAGCAAAAAAAGTTCCTGAACAAATAGTAAAATATCAATCTTTAAGAGTAGACGGAGTCTCTGGTGCTACTGGTACAAGCAGAGCTCTTACTTCAGCCGTAAGAAATGCTCTTAAAAATTCTGGAGCTGATCTTAAAGAATTAAATAAAAAACCTGTTATAGAAGCTAAAAAATTAGTAAAAGAGACTCAAAATAAAGATGTAGTTGTAATTGGAGCAGGGGGAGCAGGTCTTGTTGCTGCTATTGAAGCTAAAAATAATGGTGCTAAAAATGTAATTGTACTTGAAAAAATGGCTTTTGCTGGAGGAAATACTCTTATATCTGGTGGAGAATATGCTGCCCCTAACAACTGGGTACAGGTTAAAAAAGGATTAAAAGACAGCAATGATGCTTTCTATAATGATATACTAAAAGGTGGAGACAACGAAGGTGATCCTAAATTAGTAAGAGTTCTAGCTGATAATGCCCTAAGCGGTGCTGAATGGTTAAAGGACTACATCAACATGACTTTTGAAGACAGACAGATGTTCTTTGGTGGACACTCTGTAGAGAGAAGTCTTGTTCCTCAAGGGGCTACTGGAGTTGAAATGATATCTAAGCTTCTTGCTAAAGCTGAAGAATTAAATATTCCTGTATTATATGAAACTCCTGCTACAGAACTTATAGTTGATAAGGGAAGAGTTACAGGAGTAAAAGCAGTAAGTGAAGATAAAGAATATACTTTCCTTGCCAAAGATGGAGTTATCCTAGCTACTGGTGGATTTGGTTCTAATCTTGAAATGAGAGTTAAATACAACAAAGATGTAGATGAAAATATTCTTTCTACAAACACAGTTGGAATAACTGGTGACGGAATAACTATGGCTGAAAAGATAGGTGCACAGCTTGAAGATATGCCGTTTATCCAAACTTACCCTACTTGTGATCCTATAAGTGGAGCTCTTCTTTACTTTGGAGATGTAAGACTTGTTGGTGGAAGTATTCTTGTTAATCAGGAAGGAAAACGTTTTGTTGAAGAATTAGAAAGAAGAGACGTTATCTCTATGGCTATAAAAAACCAAACTGGAAATGCTGCTTACCAATTCTGTGATGAAGCACAGGTAAAATTAAGCGGAGTAGCTGAGCACCATGCTGATGAAGTAAACTACTTATTTAATAATAAACTTTTAGTTAAAGCTGATACTATCAAAGAAGCTGCTGATTTCTTTGGAATAGATGCTGCTGAACTTGAAAAAACTGTAGCAAAGTATAATCAATATGCTAAAGATGGAAAAGATCTTGAATTTAATAAAAGAGGAAAACTTACTCCATTTGAAGCAAAAGGACCTTTCTATATTATGAAAGCTGTTCCTGCTGTACATCATACAATGGGTGGAGTAAAAATTGATGAGAATGCAAGAACAGCTTTCATAATATA
>ENA-OWPJ01000916-OWPJ01000916.1-human-gut-metagenome-genome-assembly--contig:-NODE-916-length-16963-cov-2.46067_pt1 | contig 16963 bp, 14 predicted proteins | sample MGYA00248264_ERZ651846 | MGnify/ENA primary metagenome ERZ651846 (study PRJEB26924, sample SAMEA4378271) | human gut metagenome | biome: human gut; feature: human-associated habitat; material: faeces...
AAATACACCGGTATACCCAGCACAATGTGATAGCTCCTGTATCCGTTGGGCTTGGCATTGCGGATATAATCCTTTTCCTTGATTATCACCAGATCCGACTGTTTTTTCAGCGCCGCTGTCAGATTATAGATATCCTCCACAAAGTAACAAATAATCCGCAGCCCCGCTATGTCCTGCAGATGGTTCCTTGCATTGGTCACTCCCGCCGTAAATCCCAGCCGGACCAGTTTTGATTCCATGCTCTTCTTTTCCTTTATTCGGCCCGGGATATTATGGATGGGACCGGCGTCAGACCTGTCCCCGTAAAGACTATGGTTGAGGATTTCCAGCCGGGTACTAAGTACCCGGCTGGCATCCTCGTAGGGCTTTATCAATTCATAATACTGCTCATTTGTCATCACACGGACCCCCGCATTCTGTCTCAGTCAGACTGCCGCTTTGGGCAGCTTCCACTTCTATCCAGCATACCGATAAATTGTGAGCATTCTGTGATGGTTTTCTATAGAAATTATAAACTCCCTGCTTTTCTCTCCAAGGCCCTGCCGCACAGATCCGAAAACAGATGATTCATGGCCGGGGCTGACTCCAGAAGACTTTCGGGATGCCACTGTACGCCTACAATCAGCCCCTCCTGGTCCTCGATGGCCTCTATGATCCCGTCATTTGCATATGCCGAGGCCCTGAGCCCCTTTCCCAGCTCCTTCACCGACTGGTGGTGCATGGAATTGGTCATGCAGACGCCGCTGCCTAAAAGTTTTGACAGCCTGGTTCCCTCCTCCACCCGTATCTGGTGGGTAAGGTAATCCCGCCTTCCAAGCTGCAGGTGCCTGATGCAGTCAGGCCCTTTAAGGGAAAGGTCCTGATACAGGGAACCACCCATGAGCACGTTGAGCAGCTGGTTTCCTTTGCAGATGCCCAACATGGGCTTTTTGTGCTCCAGGGCATAACGGCCCGCCCTCATCAGAGCTTCGTCAATTTCAGGCTTGTATACCTGGATAGCGGGATGCGGGTCCTCCCCATAGTAGGAAGGAGTCATATCCTCCCCGCCGGGGAACAGGATTCCGTCGCAGATTCCCATGATTTCCTCTGTCTGCTCCATAACGGCAGATGCCGGTAAAATCACAGGGATACCCCCGTTTTTCATGACCGCATCCACATAATAGCTGTTCTGATATGCCCTTTCCATGCTGTCAAACATGCCTGGCTGGGTCATATATGTATTTCCCATAATGCCGATAACCGGACGTTCCATTTTCTCCACCTCCCTACAGTATATCCTGGCGCAGGATATGGCGGATGCGTTCTCCAGCCCCTTGATTACCTGGGCTGCCAGCTCCGTAGCTGCCTCCAGGTCATCCTTTGCACAGAAATTATAATGGGAATGCACGTATCTGGAAGGCACGCCCAGCACAAGGACCGGAACCGCCTTTCCGATAAGGCTGATCCTGCCCGCATTGGTGCTGCCTCCCCGCCTTACCGCCTCCTGGTAGCGGATACCGAATTTGCCGGCCAGCTCCATGGCGTATTCCATGAACACCGGATTGGATATATAGCTCTTGTCCATGCGGCGGATCTGAACGCCGTTTTTCATTCTTCCCTGGGCCTGGGTGGCGGAAAAGAAGAAGTCATCCGAAGGGGAACCCTCAAACAGGATAGCCAGGTCCGGCTTCACCACCTGGGTGGTTACGGTGGCCCCTCTCATTCCCACTTCCTCCTGGGCCGCAAAAACGCCCACCACATCCACGGCCAGCTCATTCCTGCTGTCATATACCTTATCCATGGTATCCACGATGCAGGCGCAGCCGGCCCTGTTGTCAAATGCCTTGCCGAAGCAGAGCCCGTGTTCCTCATCATAGGAAAAGGACACCTCCGGGACCATGGGATCTCCAATGGATACGCCAAAGTCCTCCTCCACTTCCCTGCGGTTTGTGGCGCCGATGTCCACATACAGGTTTTCAATGCAAAGCTCCAGGGAAGCCCTCTCCTTATCATTCATGAAATGCACGGGCTTTGACATGATGATGCCCCTGATTTTCCTGCCGGCCCTTGTTTTTATGATGACCGTGTGGGCGGGTAGGTTGGTCAGGTGAAAGCCCCCCAGCATAAGGATTCCCAGGCAGCCGTTGTCATGGATGCACTGCACCATAAAACCGCACTCGTCCAGATGGGCGTCCAGCTGCACCACCGGTTTATCCCCGGCCCTGCCCGGCATACGCACATACAGGTTGTTCATGGCGTCATTTTCCACCTGGTACTTACCGCAGTAACCCGCCACGGTGCGCACCACCTCTTCCTCAAACCCGCTGGGGCCAAATGCATCTGATATCTTTCCAAACATCTCTATATCCATTGCTGTTATCTCCTTATTCAAACGCGCTCTAATATACCACAAAGCAATGGGCCGTCACCACATCCATCCATCTGGCTGTCTCCAGCCTGTTGGTAAATGTGTCCACTGCCCTCATTCCCGGGTAAAAGGACATCTGGTATGCCTTCTTCCAGTCTTTATAGGTCACTTCATATGTAAATGTCTCCGGAAGCTCCACACTGCACCGGGAGAGATTCCCGGCCAGCGCCTTCTTCACTCCCTGGCGGATGGATTCCTCCACCTGCCCCGGCGCCTTGCAGTAAGTGGATGCCCCCAGACCGGTCTTTGTCACGGCCGTGGTAATATCCGGCACCATTTCCCTGGCCAGGCCGCAGATGGTGCTGTCCCCGGACAGGAACAGCACCGGAACCTTGTGTGAAGCAGCTGTGTAGCTGTTCAGCATGAATTCGCTCATACAGCTGCCGTTTAAACGGATATACAGACTGTTGCCCGTGGAGGTGTGGCTGATGGCAAATCCGGGATTTCCTGCCGGGGCATGGTATCCTATGTACATGACCCCGTCAAAGGAATCATCCAGACCGGACATCATGTTATAAGGGTGACCGCTTTTGCCCCGAATCAGGGTCACGTAGTCCGGCATGCAGAGAGGGTCAATGTTCGTTGCGTCCCCGTGGCCGTCCTTTACCACTATCTCGTCGGCTCCCGCCTCATGGGCAGCCTCACAGGCAGCCACCACTTCCTTTGTCATCTGCTTTGCAAATTCCCCGTATGCAGCTTCATTCTTATGAGTCTCATACGCCAGGGCCACCCCTGCGCACCCTTCTATATCTGCACTGATAAAGAGTTTCATCCCTTGTTCTCCTTGATTTTGTCATCATAGAGATGGCAGTATACATAATGGTCGTCGGATACCTGGTAGCGCTCCGGCGCCTTTTGCTTGCAGATGTCCATGCACCGGGGGCATCTGGTGTGGAACTTGCAGCCGCTTGGCGGATTTAATGCCGACGGGATGCTTCCCTCCAGTATGATGCGGTCCTTCTTTGCCGTTGGATCCGGTACCGGTACGGCTGACAGAAGGGCCTGGGTGTAAGGATGAAGGGGATTGCTGTACAGCTTGCGCTTGTCCCCCACCTCCACAAAGTTACCCAGATACATGACGCCCACCCGGTCGCTGATGTGCTCCACCACGCTCAGGTCATGGGCCACGAATATATAGGTCAGGTTAAACTCCTTCTGAAGCTGGTGCAGCAGGTTTAACACCTGGGCCTGGATGGACACGTCCAGGGCCGACACGGGCTCGTCCGCTATGATCAGCTCCGGCTCAACTGCCAGGGCCCTGGCGATTCCGATACGCTGGCGCTGGCCGCCGGAAAATTCATGGGGATAACGGTTGGCATGGTAATCATCCAGTCCAACCTTTCTCAGAAGCTCCATGACGCGGTCTTCCAGTTCCTTCTTGCTCTTTGTCAGGCCGTGTATGATTAACGGCTCCGCGATGATGTCAAATATAGACATCCTGGGATTCAGGGACGCATATGGGTCCTGGAATACCATCTGGACCTTTTTGCGCACAGAGCGCATCTGCTTTCTGCCATAGGAGGAGATATCCTCACCGGACAGGACGATCTTTCCTGCCGTGGGAGTCTCCAGCTTGCAGATTCCCCTTCCCAATGTGGACTTGCCGCAGCCGGATTCGCCTACGATGCCGAACACCTCGCCCTTTCGCACCTCGAAGGAAACGCCGTCCACCGCCTTGACGAATTCACGCCCTTTGCCAAAATCCCCCTTCACAGGATAATACACTTTCATACCTTCAACATTCAGCAGGATATCTGCCATCACGCGTCACCGCCTTTCTTTTCACAGAGCCAGCAGCGGCTCATATGGCCTTCTCCCACGTCGTAGAAGCCGGGTTCTTCCTCCCTGCACTTATCAAAGGCGCAGGAACATCTGGGAGCGAATTTACATCCCTGGGGCATGTACTTTGGATTGGGGACATTGCCCGGTATGGATTCCAGCTCCTCGGCGCACTCTCCCAGCTTGGGAATAGATGCCAGAAGACCCTTGGTATACGGATGGGACGGACTGGCAAAAATGGACCTTACGTCGCCCTTCTCCACCACACGGCCGCTGTACATGACCACCACGTCGTCGCAAACCTCTGCCACCACACCAAGGTCATGGGTGATAAACAGAATGGAGGTTCCTGTTTTCTGCTTCAGATTCTCCATCAAGTCCAGAATCTGGGCCTGGATGGTAACGTCCAGCGCCGTGGTAGGCTCATCCGCTATGAGGATTTTCGGCTTGCACACCAGCGCCATGGCCGGAGAGCTGGAAGGGATATTCCTTCATCATGCGCTCCACCCTGGGAACGCCTGTCAGCTTCAGCATCTCCACTGCCTTGTCCCAGGCTTCCTGCTTGCTTATGTTATTGTGCATCAGGATACATTCCGTTATCTGGTCCCCAATCTTCATGACAGGGTTCAGGCTGGTCATTGGTTCCTGGAAAATCATGGAAATCTTTTCCCCGCGCATCTTCCTGCGCTCCTCATCATCCAGCTTTGTCAAATCGCGGCCTTCAAACAGGATTTCCCCTTCCGCCACCTTTCCTGTGGTTCCCATCAGAAGTCCCATGACGGACAGGGCGGTCACGCTCTTGCCGCTGCCTGATTCTCCCACGATTCCAAGGGTTGTGCCCTCTCTCAGTTCAATATCCACGCCATCTACTGATTTAATCACACCGCTGTCCGTGTAGAAGTAGGTGTGCAGATTCTTAATCTCTAAAATATTATTATTCGTATTCTCCATAAGTCCCACTCCTAATCAGTCAGTTTTGGATCCAGCGCGTCTCTCAGGCCGTCGCCCAGCAGATTGAAGCAGAGCACGGTAAAGAAGATTGCAAGACCCGGAAACAGGGTGATATGCCAGCTTGTCAGCATGTAGTTACGTCCATTGCTCAGAAGCAGTCCCCACTCAGGTGTGGGAGGCTGGGCGCCCATGCCTAAAAAGCTAAGGCTGGAAGCAGTGATGATGGAGGTTCCGATGGACATGGTGTACTGTACGATGATATTGGGAATGGCGCTGGGCAGGATATGCTTGAACAGGATGCGCATGTCGCCGGCTCCGATGTTGCGGGCGGCCTGTACAAACACGCTGTTCTTTGTCTCCAGTGTATTGCCTCTCACCAGACGGGCAAACTTGGGGATATTGAATACCGCAACCGCGATTACCACGTTATACAGTCCGCTTCCCAGGATGGCCACAATGGCAATTGCCAGGATAAGTCCCGGGAAGGCCAGCAGCACGTCGCAGATACGCATGATGATGGAATCAACGATGCCGCCGTAGTATCCGGCCAAAAGTCCCATAATGGTTCCCACAAGCATTCCCACAGTCACTGCAAACAGACCCACGCTGAGGGAAATCCTGGTTCCGCAGATTACCCTGGAAAACAAATCCCTGCCGAACTCATCGGTGCCGAAAAGATGGGCGGCCGTAGGCGGCTGCATAATGGCAGAGTAATCATATTCATTGATGCCGTAAGGGGCAATCTTATAGCTGATAAATGCCAGCACCACAAGAAACACCAGAAATACCATGGCAACCATGGCTGTTTTCTGTTTTTTAAACTTTCTTACAAACTCTGAAAACGGGGTATTGATGTCCGTCTTTTCAGTTAACACTTTATTCTTAGCCATCTTTTGTCGCCCCCTTTTAGCTCAATTGGATTTCCGGATTCAGCACTGCGTACAGTACGTCCACAACCAGGTTAATCAGTACGAAATGCAGGGAAAATATAAGAATCAGCGACTGGATTGCGGGATAATCCCTGTAGTTTACGGATTCAATCAGAAGGGAACCAAGTCCCGGAAACGCGAACACAGTTTCCGTCACAACGGAACCGCCCAGAAGAAAACCGAACTGAAGTCCCACAACCGTCACCACGGATATCATACAGTTACGGAACACATGCTTCCAGATAACCGTCTTTTCCCGCAGGCCTTTGGCCCTGGCCGTACGCACGTAATCCTCCTTCAGCACCTCGATGACAGAGGAACGGGTAAAGCGGGCAATAATGGCCGCAATGCTGACTCCCAGCGTGATGGACGGCAGAATCAGGTTCTTGAAGGAGCCGGCCCCGGTGGTGGGCAGCAGCCTGTACTTGACCGCAAAAACCATGATAAGCATGAACCCAATCCAGAAGGAGGGCATGGATATACCTGAGACAGCCACGGTCATTCCTGTATAGTCCTGCCACTTGCTTCTGTTCCTTCCTGACCATACGCCGATAAGGACGCCTGCAATCACGCTCCAGGTCAGGCTTAAAAGGGTGAGCTGCACCGTATTCATGTAGCGGCCCTGGACCTCAGTCAGCACCGGGCGCTTGGTTCTCAGCGATGTGCCCAAATCCCCCTTTACAAGTCCTGTCACGTAGCTGATATACTGCTGGGGAAGGGGCTTGTTAAGGCCCAGCTGCTCCCTTACCAGTTCCACGTCCTCTTTGGTTGCCTGCGGTCCTGCCACCTGCCTGGCCGGATCTCCGGGAATCAGGCGCACAAAGAAGAATACAAACGTAACTACGATAATCAGGGTTGGTATAACTCCAACAACTCTTTTACATATGTATCTCAGCATATAAACTCTCACCTCTCATATCATTATTGGGTATACACCCTGTATTTTATCTTAAAAAGGTCTGGCAGAGAATCCCCCTCCGCCAGACCCTTAAGCCTTTTATTTCGTCATCTTACCATTTCTGATATTAAGGCAGTTATCTGGGAACATCTTTACATTTACCATCTTATTGGAAGTTGCCCAGGAGTTGAAGTCAGTTGCCAGACATACCAGAGGACTCTCTTCCCAAATCAGGTCCTGAGCCTTGGCATATGCTTCTGCTCTCTTATCACGGTCAGCTGTGTTCAGGCCGTCCTTCAGATATCCGTCTAATTCCTCGTTCTCGAAATAGCAGATATTGTAGCTCATAGGAGGCTCAGACTCTTTTGCCAGCAGAGGACGGATTCCCCAGTCCGCGTCGCCGGTAGAGGATGACCAGCCGATGATGTACATATCAACTTCTGCCTCTGCGCCGGGAGCGTCCGTATCCTGGACCTTCTCGTTTACAATTGCGCTCTCCAAGCTGATAAGCTCAACATCAATACCCACCTCGGCAAGCTGCTGCTTTAAGAACTCGCCCTGCTTCATGTTGGCGGAAGTGTTGGCAAATATCAGGGTTGTCTTAAAGCCGTCCGGATAGCCTGCCTCTGCAAGCAGTGATTTTGCCTTCTCGATGTCGTATGGATAAGGATCATTTCCCTTGTAGTACTGAAGCTTGGGAGCAATGACAGATGTTCCCGGCTCAGAGTTGCCATTCTTGACAACTGCCACATATGCCTCTTTATTGATAGCATAGTTGATAGCCTGACGGACTTTCTTGTCATTGAATGGTTTCTTCTGGTTGTTCATCATCAGGTAACGGACTACCAGGCCCTGGTCCTGTCCCACAATCACGTTTGGATCGGATTTAAGTCCTGCCAGGTTTTCATCCGGTACAGGCCAGATAAGCTGGGCATCGCCGGACTGAATCATGGCAACCCTGGTGGCGGACTCAGGTACAGGCTTTAAGGTGATGCTCTTGAAGCCGGCGTCCTTGTCAGCCAGAGCCGTGCCGCCGCAGATGTCAGCGTCATAGCCCCACCAGTCCTTGTTCAGCTCAACCGTAAGGTGGTCTCCCTGAATCCACTCTTTAAATGTATACTGTCCTGTGCCGATGGGGGCCTCTGCGCATGCCGTGGAGCCCTGCTCGATTACCTTGGGGCTCATGACCACGCAGGCCGGATGGGCCAGTGTCTCAATGAACGCGCCAAAGGGTGAGGACAGCTTTACTACGATTGTATAATCATCCTGAACCGTAGTGGTATCCAGTATATTACATAACAATGTGGTTCTCTTAAGTCCTAAGGACTTGTCCGCCCAACGGTCAAAGTTGGCTTTGGCAGCCTCTGCGTTCCATGGGGTTCCGTCAGAGAATGTGATTCCCTCTCTCAGCTTGATGGTGAACTCCGTGGCGCTGTCATTGGCCGTATACTCCGTTGCCAGCATGGGAATGATTTTCATTTCGTCGTCAAACCCAAACAATCCGTCCATGATAAGACGCTGAACGCCTCCTGATAGGGTGTCGCTGGTATCTAACGGATCCAGTGTGGTAAAGTCCACATTGACTGCTCCTATAATATCTGTTTCCTGTGAAACAGACTCTCCCTCCGCAACAGCTGCCGCTGCTGTCGTTTCTTCTGTAGCTGCCGCCCCGCCTGCAGCTGCCGTGGTCGTATCAGTGGTGCCTGATGATGAACCGCATGCCGTCAATCCCAGCATGGCAGCAGCCAGTGCCAGGGCGCACAGCTTCTTTCCGCTTTTCTTCATAGAATATCCTCCTTTTTATGATGATACAAAAAAAGCCTGGAAACCTACAGCTCTCACGCTCATTTCGTAAGCATCCTTGCTTACAATAATTTTACACGTTTCTGTGCTGCCTTGTCAAATAAATCATTCTTTTTTCCGTAAAGCATTCGTTACAATTTAAAATTTAAAGTCATTAGGTTGTTGTATCCTAATTTTTTTGTTATAATTAACCCAATAAGACACAGGAGGATAAAACATGGACAGAAGCCAGCCAAAATACCATGTGCTCATCGTCAGCATCAATTCCAGCATACGCCTTGAATTCCAGAGCTATCTCCACAAGATATTGGGAGCCCATATTGCCTTTGATACAATTGGACTGGACCAGGTCCAGCGGCCGGAGCAAATCAAGGGATACCAGTGCATCCTTTTTTCCAGCCCCCTGGTCCAGTCAGAATTTCCCATATCCATCCCAAAGGAGGTCATGCAGATTATCTGTACCAGGACCTTCAACCATGCCTGTCTGGACCAAATCATCCGCATACCGCCCGGTGAGCGAGTCTACATAGTAAACGATACCTATGACTCCATTGTCACCATCATGGACCAGCTCAAGGAGGCAGGGGTGGTGCAGTACCGGTTTGAGCCCTTTTATCCCGGATGCATCCAGGCCGACGAGTCCATCCACTATGCCATCACCGTGGGCGAGCCCCAGCTGGTTCCCAGCCATATCACCAATGTCATTGATATCGGCAACCGCATCATTGACATCTCCACTGTCAATGAGCTGTGCGAGTACTTTCATCTTCCCGCCAGCCTGTCCAACCAGATTACCAAATCCTATGTGAACAGCATCATGCAGATTGCCAAGCTGACCAGCGCCTATTACCAGGACTACATCTATTCCAGGCAGCTTCTCCAGACCGTTATCAGCAATCTTCCCATAGGCCTGTGCCTTCTGTCGGTCCGCGGGGAAATCAATATGGTCAACCGCAGATTCTCCATGGACCTGGAGCTGCCTGAGACAGGCACCACGGGCCGGAACCTGTCACAGTTTCTGCCCCAGCCCTGCAAAGGCATGGATTTCTGTCACAGTGCGGATTATAAGGTGATGAACCGCAGCGGAAAGCATCTCCTGCTCAGCTCCCTTGAACTGCTGCTGCCTAACCATGAGCCCCTTTACCTGCTCAACAGCACGCCGTGTCCTGTGCTGGCTGACGGGACCGGGGATTACCCGCCTCTCCCTGCCCCTGTATTCTCCGACTCCAGATATGCGGACAGCATGTTCACCAGCTTTACCACTGCCTCGGAGCCCATGAAGAATATCCTGGAATATGCCAGAAGGCTCTCCCTCTATGACTTCCCTGTGCTGATTCAGGGAGAGAGCGGCACCCAGAAAAAACTCCTGGCCAGAGCCATACATAAGACATCCTCCAGGAGGCAGCATCCCTTTGTCTGCCTGAATATGCCCATGGGGCTTAATGCGGCCGCAAGGATAAACGGGGTCTCCGGCCCAAATGAAGTTTCCGGCCCGGACAGCGCTCCCGGCCCAGGCGTGCTATCCGATCCGGGCGGGACCTCCTGTCTGTCAGGCGCAGCCCTGACTGTCTCGGATCCTCTCTCCCAGATGTTAGGACTGTTCAAAGAGGCCAACCACGGAACCCTGCTCATTGACAGCGCCGAGTACCTGTCTCCTGAGATTCAGGGACTCCTGATTCACATTCTTCAGGACAACCGGACCGGAAATGTCTTCGGAACCCGCTTCTCCCCCTTTGACGTGCGCATCATCGCCACAGCCGGTCAGGACCTGTACGGGATGGTAAAGCAGGGTACCTTCCGGGAAGAGCTGTTTTTCCTGCTGAATGCGGCTTCCATCGACACCCTGCCCCTCAGGAAACGCAGGGAGGACATTCCCCTGCTCATGGACCAGTTCTTCCGTGAACTGTTCCACAATAAAAGCCTTATGGCCCGCGACCTTTTGTCCCCCAGTCTCTTTGACTTCATGATGGACTACGATTATCCCGGCAATGTCCAGGAGCTATACAACCTGACCCGTTATTTCTTCTCCCACTACGCCGCCCATCCCCTGATACTGGCACAGCTTCCCTCCTATATCAGGAACCAGATGCGAAAGTCCGACCAGGACCACAGTCCGGTCCGCCTCAGGGTGCTGGCTGCCATAGCTGCCTCCCCCCGCATCGGCCGGGGAGCCATAAAAAATGCCCTGGCAGTGGCCGGCGTGGAATTAAGCGACGGCCGCCTGCGGGGGCTGCTGAAAGAATTATCCGAAGAAGGACTTATCCGCATCAACCGCACCAGGGGAGGATGCGAGATAACAGAACAGGGGCTGATGTCCCTTCGCCATTAATGTTTAAGAATCTGCGGAAGGAACTCCGACAGGCTGTAATACACCTCCCCTGCCAGTCCCCCGGTACGTCCGGCTGCTGTCATGGAATTCAGGATGGCTTCATTGACAGCTTCCGCGGCTGCCTTAAAGGCCACGTTAATCAGGTCCTCCCTGATGCAGGTGCTTGTCATGATTTCCGGACTGTCCTTTCCCTGCAGGCGGCCTGCGGTGGTGAACCCAATCATGACCTCACCGCTGCCGTGTCCGGTGTAGGCGCCTGTCCTGGCAATGCCCACACCGGCCCTGCGGATGATGCGCTTTAGCTGACGGTCACTGACAGGCAGATCCGTGGCGATAATGGTCATGATGGACCCCTGGTCCTGTTCTGCGGTGGCCATCTTCCTGCGCCTTTCCTTTTCCTCCAGAATCCGTTGGCCGGCCCGGATGCCGTCTATGACCAGGTCCTCTGTCGCCCCGAAATTGGACTGCACCAGAACCCCCAGCGTGTAATTTACCCCGCCGATTCTCATAACTCTGGAGGCGGATCCGATTCCCCCCTTCAGGCCGTAGCACACAGTTCCCGTGCCTGCGCCCACATCACCCTCCTCAAAATCCTCACCAGCACCGGAAAATGCCTCCATCACATCCTCCATGGACACAGCCCTGTGCTGGATACGGTTAATTCTGCAGTCATTGCACTCACCCACAACCGGGCTTACGGATGTGACCTCCACCTGGTCCTCTTCGCACTGCCTGATGGTATACTCCACCAGGGCGTCGGCTGCCAGCCCCACGTTCAGGGTATTGGTCAGGGCAATGGGCGTCTCCAGGGTTCCCAGTTCCTCCACCTGGACCAGGCCGCAGGTCTTGCCGAATCCATTATGCACATATCCCGCAGCGATGAACTTGCGTTCAAATACATTTCCCGGTCCCGGCACAATGACCGTGACACCGGTTTTGTTGTCCCCATTTCTCACTGTCTTATGGCCTACCAGCACGCCAGGCACGTCTGTAATCTTATTTTTAGGTCCGGTTTTCATGACGCCCGGCACAATGCCAAAATCCCTGATTCTTTTTCTCTCCATCTTCTTTCCTCCTCCCACAGCCTCCGGCCTCCATGTGGATTATAGTATTGAATTATAGTATTATGTGCAATACATTATTTATAGAAGAAAAGCCCGCAGAAACGCCTTGTAACTTGCGTCTCTGCGGACTTTCCCATGTACTGGGCCGGCGGGATTCGAACCCTCGAGTGCAGGAGTCAAAGTCCTGTGCCTTACCGCTTGGCGACGGCCCAACAAGCCATATAGTAATCCGGCATGCCAAATTATAATACCATAGAATTTACCGGTTTGCAAGTTTTTGAAACCCACTTTTACAGAATTCCTGTGTTCCGGACCCTTACACCTGCCCCGCCATCTGCCTGCGGATATGTTTCCACCATACCCATGCCAGCAATGCCGCCATTGTCTCCGAAATGGGAAAGGACCACCACAGCGCATCCAGCCCAAACATTGCTGCCAGTATGCAGGCGGCCGGCAGCAGTACAATCAGCTGCCGGAAAAAGGAGATAACCAGGCTTTCCATCCCTCTTCCCAGCGCCTGGAATACGGCGCTGTAAATAACGGAAACAGAGGCGGACAGGTAGCCGAAGCTAATCACCCTCAGCGCCGTCACCCCAATGGACATCATGTGCTCAGAGGCATTAAACATTGCCATTATCTCCACCGCAAAAACCTGGGACAGTACAAAGCCTGCCGCCATGATGGCTGTGGCATATCCCAGGCTGTAATGGATGGCCTTTCGTATGCGCTCAGGTCTTCCCGCCCCCAGATTATATCCGATAATAGGTATCATGCCGTTATTGAGGCCGAATACGGGCATGAAGATAAAACTCTGGATTTTAAAATAGACTCCCATCACTGCCGCGGCTGTGGCCGTGTAGGAAATCAGTATCTGGTTCAGTCCAAAGGTCATGACAGACGCGATGGACTGCATTACAATGGCCGGGATTCCCACCCTGTATATCTGCTTTATGATTCCCATATCCGGCCTGAACCCCCGGAAAACAAACTGCACCTCATGGTTGACCCGCTTGTTAAAATAGACGTTCATCCCCATGCCGGCCAGCTGCCCTGTCACAGTGGCTATGGCTGCCCCGCTGATACCCATTCTGGGAAATCCCAATAATCCGAAAATCAGAATAGGGTCGAGAATTATATTAATAACAGCTCCCGCCCCCTGTGTAATCATGGTATAAATTGTTTTTCCGGTTCCCTGCAGTATCCGTTCCAGCACAACCTGCTCCAGCACGCCCACTGAAAAAATCAGGCAAATGGACAGGTACTGTACTCCCAGCTCTATGATTTCTTCTGAATCTGTCTGTAATTTGAAAAACGTCCTGGTGAAAAACAACCCAAACACCAGGAAGAACAGATAGGTAACCAGCATAATGAAAATCCCGTTTACAGCTGTCTTGTTGACGCCTTCCCGGTTTTGTTCCCCCAGATACCGGGACAGCAGGGAATTCACACCCACACCTGTCCCCACTGCCACTCCAATCAGAAGATTCTGCACCGAATATGCCAGCGAAACCGCGGTCAGCGCCTGTTCGCTGATTCTGGCAACGAACAGGCTGTCCACTATATTGTACATGGCCTGGATAATCATGGATATCATAATCGGCAGCGCCATGGTCACCAGCAGACGGTTGACCGGCATGACCCCCATCTTATTCTCCCCGTCTGTCCGGGTCTGTTTTTCTATTTGCCTCATGTTCTCCTCGTTTAAGCGATTGATGAATCCGCCAAATCAGAATCTGTCAAACCGGAATCCGCCAATCCATTTCCCCTCAGTTTTACTATGGTTCCATAGACCGTGCCCGACATGGCCACCGCGTTTGCCTCATCCGTGTCAATATGGGCAGCCGTGGAATAGTGTTCGCTGACCCGGACCACCATGTCCTTAAAAATCAACGACCGGTCATTGATATTTACCTCAAAAGCAACTGTTTCACGGTCAGTCACCCCCAGTCTTTCGGCATCCTCCGGCGTGGTGTGTATGTGGCGTTTTGCCGCAATAACCCCTTCCTTCAGAATAACCGTTCCCCTGGGGCCTTCCAGTACACAGCTGCCGCTTCCCTCCACATCGCCGGATTCCCGTATGGGCGCGCTGACCCCTATGGTCCTGACATCTGTCAGTGAAATTTCCACCTGGGTGCGCTCTCTCACAGGCCCCAGCACAGACATGGAGAACTTACCCTTAGGTCCAATGACGCTCACCCGTTCCTCGCATGCAAATTGTCCTGGCTGGCTTAACATTTTCTTCACTGTCAGTTCATAGCCTTCCCCAAAAAGTATCTCTAAATGCTCTTTTGATAAATGAATGTGTCTTGCTGATATTTCAATCAATATATTCTGCCCCACAATTATATCCTCCTGACATACTAAATGCTCACTTTTTGAAGCGGATCCGTAAGCGCCTTCATGGGTGGCAGTATTGTTTCATATTGTCTCATGTCTTCTGACATCATATTCCGGAAATGAATCTGGTCATCCTCCGCAAACGGAAGGTGACAAAAAATAATCTCTTTTGTCCGTATGGACTGTGTAAACACCCTGCGTCCCCTGGGAAGATGCAGAAAAAGCGGATTGGCAATCACAGCGTCAAATTCCATTGCTCCTGCCATTTGTTTAAAAAACACGGTGTCATAATCCGAGTCTCCCAGGATCAATACCTTTTTTCCGTCAGCCTCCAGCACATAGCAAAGGTGGCTGACCTTCTCATACTCCCTGCCCGCATGCCTTGAGGGAAAAGCTGTCAGGCTTCCCGTCTCCCACAGACGTATGCTCCGGCACTGGCCCATCGGCAGCTCAATGGCCTCTGTGCTGCATACACCTGCCTTAAGTTTTGAGGATACGCCATTCGGTGTATCCTCCGGCATCACCAGCATCTCAGGTGCTGCCTCCTGCAAATACCGGTTTACCAGGTCCAAATCAAAATGATCCTCATGAAAATGGGTAAAAGCCACCCATCTGATTCCGTCAAAGGGAGGAATCCTTTTCATGATCTGCTCCCGTATACAGGGAGGCACAGGACTGAACATCCCGTTCTCCTGGCTGTGCAGACCGTCCAGCAGCAGCTTCCGCCCCCCGGACTCCAATAACAAGCCTGCATTGGCCACCAGGGTGATATGGATCGTTCCCATCAGGCGAGACTGCGCATCTGGTACCTTCGGTCTGTTTCATGACCAGCCCTCACAAACGTCATGTTTTCAGCCCCAAACGCCCTGGTTATCTCATCCTTTTTCCCGGAAAGCCATTCCTGGTCAAGATTCCGGTAGGATGCATGGTCCTTCCAGAAATAAAGAGACGTCACACGGCCGGGATTGGTTTCGCTCACCCAAATCTGCCACCCGCAAAAGCCATCCAGCCCAGCCAGCTCTTTTGCCATGATTTCATATTCTAATTCCACATAACGTTTTACCAGTTCCGGCCTGATTTGGAATACCAGTTCCTCGATAAAAAGGCCGGGTTCGTTTACTCTCAGTTCCATGTGCGCGCCTCCTTTTCCTGATTACCTGTTTTTTACCGGCGGCATGTGAATGGCTTTTGCCAGGAGATTGGATACCGCCTCGTCAAAGGCCTCTGAAAGCGTGGGGTGCCCGTGCATGACACCGGCTGCCTCCTCCACCGTAAACATTCCGTTCATTGCAATAGCTGCCTCCGCAATCAGATCGCTTGCATTGGGGCCGATGATATGTACCCCTAACAGCCTGGATTTGTCTTTTGCGGCAATCACCTTCACCATACCCTCGGCGTCCCCCATGGTAAGGGCCTTGCCGTTGCCGGAGAACTGGTATTTGCTGGTAATATATTCGATTCCCTGCTCCTTTGCCTGTTCTTCCGATAACCCGATGCTGGACACATCCGGAAAGGTAAAAATGGAATTGGGAATCAGGCTGTAATCCACCTCTGTCTTCTCTCCTGCCATGCGCTCAACAGCTGTCTTGCCCTCCTCCGATGCCACATGGGCCAGCATGACGCGTCCTGTCACGTCTCCGATTGCGTAGATTCCCGGCACATTGGTCTCATAATTTTCGTCTACCTTTATTCCTTTGCGGTCATACCGCACTCCCGCGCCATCCAGGTTCAGGCCATCCGCGTCCATTTCACGTCCGGTTGACACAAGAACCTGCCCGCAGAAAAGAACCTGCTTTTTGCCGCCTGCATCCACCTGCACAGACAGATTGTTTCCTTTTTTCTCAATCTTCTCAACCTTAGATCCTGTCATGATTGAAATACCGCGCTTTTCCAGCAGACTCTTTAATCTGGCTGTAATTTCCACGTCCACATTCGGAATGATGTGGGGCATAAACTCCACCACGGTTACCTTTGCGCCAAAGGACTGGTAAATGCCGGCAAATTCAATGCCAATCACTCCTCCGCCGATGATCACGATTTCCTCCGGCACCGTCTTCATATCCAGAGCCTCTTTGCTGGTAATAACGCCCTCCAGGTCCATCCCCTCAATGGGAAGCCTGGATGATTTGGAACCGGATGCAATGAGAATCCGCTTTGTCTCCAGCCGCTTTACAGTGCCGTCCTTGCCGGTCACTTCCACCAGACCGGCTTTTATGATTTTAGCGCAGCCCTTCTCAATGGCCACCTTATTGGACTTCAGCAGATATTCCACTCCGCCGGTCAGCGTCTTTACAATCTTGTTCTTGCGGGCCTGCACCTGCTCCATATCCAGCCTGTATCCGTCAATCTCAATTCCAAATTCCCTGCTGTGGTCCATATAGCCCATTACCTGGGCATTTTTATAAAGCGCTTTTGTGGGAATGCACCCATAATTCAGACAGGTCCCGCCGCATGCGTCCTTTTCTG
>ENA-OWPJ01000922-OWPJ01000922.1-human-gut-metagenome-genome-assembly--contig:-NODE-922-length-16847-cov-2.93348_pt1 | contig 16847 bp, 19 predicted proteins | sample MGYA00248264_ERZ651846 | MGnify/ENA primary metagenome ERZ651846 (study PRJEB26924, sample SAMEA4378271) | human gut metagenome | biome: human gut; feature: human-associated habitat; material: faeces...
CTAATCCTGCTGCATTTTCTTTACGAAATGCATAAAACAAATGTGTCAATCTTCGTACTACTTCCATTTCATCCATTGTATCACCTCACGAAATTAGTTAAGTTGCTTAACAATTAACTACCTTAACTATTATATGCATTCTCGCCCATTAGTCAACAGTTATTTTTCACTTCACACAAATTTCACAAAAAATGTAATTACACAAGAGTATTCTTACTTGTATTCATACAAACATCAAAAAAAAGATACTCATATGAGCATCTTAGTCTTCTTGGGTACGAATCTGATCAATCATCAATAAAAACTTTCTGGCTTTCTCTACAAAATACATGCCATTGCCATGTGCAATCACATATTCAAACTGTGTTTTTGCTTCCCAGATATCTTCTTCCACAAAAGCGATCAGTCCTAGATAATAACGAAAATCTACTTTCTGAAACTCCATATTGGTTGTCTGCAATACCTGTTGATAGAAAGTTCTTGCTTTATCAAAGTCTTTATTCATCAGGTTCAGTTTGTTTTCAATACTTTGTAAATATTGTTGTTTGATCATAGCTAATGGTGAATTTACACCACGTACATTCAATTTTTCACATTCATCATAATGACGCTGTACTTCACTTGCATCACCTAACTGATAGTTTGCATACGCCATAATAGAATGATATGCCATCATAAGATTCACATTGTTGCGTTTTGTACATGTTAACACATCAATTGCTAAATGAGGATCATTCATATAAATCATGCATTGTGATAAATATTGTCCCAAAGGGAAATTCTTTTTCGCATGCATCCGTTTAGCTAACGCAAAGATAGCACTCGCACAGGCTTCTGGATTACATTGTTCATATAATAACGAAATAATCGGCTGTACATTTTCGTTTTTCTTTTTGATTACATAAAACAGTATAATAATATACACAAATAACACTGCCATCATGATACCATAACTATCTACATATAAGCTTAAAATCAAAGCCAATACACCAAGTGCATATAAACATGTGATAGAAATATTTGTGATAAATAAGCGTTTTGCTAATCCTTCATATTCATCTAAATAAGTATGATGTAAACGATAAACACGTTCAATTTCACTTACAGAGGTTACCTGATTCTTTTCAAATTGTTTGTGTTTGCCACGATTTGGTGTTGTTAAAATTCCATAAATACATACAATGATTGCCGGAATCAAACCAATTACACCAATTGCCATAGCGATATCTACGACTGGATTGATAAAAATCATTGCTAAGAACAGCACCAATGGATTAAAGCGCTGCATCAGATAATAGATCAATAAGAATGTATTGACCATTCCACCACCACACAGCATACTCATTATATAGATCATGGTATCACTTTTCATTGTCGCAATCATTTCCGCATCTGTAAAGCCCTGTTCACTCATTTGGGCCAATACATCAACAATCATTGTTTTTGATATATCATGAAATACAAACAAACCTACTACCATTCCTATTAAAACCGCGATTAAATGCCTTTTACATTGATATTTCCACATAAATTTACTACCTTCCTAACTACGTTACATACTATACCACAATCACGTTAAAAGAAAAAGGGGAAACCTTGTTTTCACTTGATTTCCCACATGTTTTACTCACTTTTCAATTCTCGCCCATTCATCATGCCTTTACAGAAATATAGAATAGCGAAGGATACGACAAAGTTCATTGCCAGATTTACGATTGTTACAATATTCATCATATTCAAGGTAAGTACGCCACTTGTTAAAACCATAGGCAAAATAACTAAAACACTTGGCACACTGCATAATAACACGATTAACATACGCAGCATATTTTCTACCATCGCATTACTGCGGGACTTTAAGATACGTAAACTTAAAACGGTTGCACTTATGAATACAAATGCATATCCACAAATCATAATCAGATATTGTAAGATGGAAAATACATCCATTTGATAGATTAAACCGGTTCCTGTAATACAGATGATCAAGATGATCCATAGTTTATAAAGGGTCGTAGATATCGTATACCATAGTTTTTTAAGTGGTGAATCCGGAATCAGATAGATTTGATAATTGTTCATATCACGCATAAAGTCACTATTTTGGATGGTAGAAAACAACCAGAATACAAGCATATAACAGAAGAAGAAAAAGCCCATATCCAAAATAATTGTAATTAACAGATAAACTGCCAGAATAACAATATCTGATATACGAATGAAATCATTGGTTTTTCGCATAATCAACAGATTTTTAGAATAGATAGCTTTCGCACCTTCTTTAAAATCCGCCTTAACTCCTTTGACTTTTTTATCATTCATACTATTACGTTTACCAGCTTTTATATCTTTATACATAGCAGTAAATTCTTCTGCATCAAGCATTGCCTGTTCCACAAAATCACCCTGATATCTTGTCATACAGATAAAGATAATGATACATGCGACAACAACAAGTGCAACACCCAAAATAAGCATGAGCATATCCCCGCTTACATAAGATACCAGTGCAAGTTTGGCCCATCCAAACATGGGGATGAAATAAAATAAATCACTTTGTAAGAATGCAAATCCTGCTTCTTTCATATGGAAATCATACTGAAATGCTTCTATCATAAATACTGCTAGGATTATAATTACAAACATTGCCACAATTAATCTTCCAACATTTTTCAGCTTTTCATTTTGCATCGCCAACAAATAGATATAATCTTTCATAACCACAAAGAAGAAGGTCACAAGCGATAATAATACAAATGTCAACAATAGGAAAGGAATAGTGAAGCCAACACCTCCACCAAAGAATACCAACATCAAAACAGAGATTGCCCCAAACATACATGAGGATAAGATAGAGCCACTCATTAGAAAGCTCATGATCTGGCTTCGTTTAAAAGGTCCAGTAAACATATAGAAAGAATCGTTTTCAAAGAATAATGCACTTCGTTTCTGCATCAGTACAGAGCCAACCATCAAGGCATTGAAACCTATCGCAATCATAATCGCCATTTGAATGTTTGCGATATTGACCATACTCATTGCCATATCCGGATGCAAGAGAATCATGACAAAACCACCAATATAAATCAACAACAACAAGGTCGTCAGAATCGCACTGCCTGGTTTGGAATAAACATTACGAATCTGTCCTTTTAATTTTAGTAAATATAATAACACAAGTGATTTCATACTATTCACCATCAGTACTTTCAAAGAACATCTCTTTCAAACTTTCCTCGCCTAATCCCTCACGTGATACATGACGAACGATTTTGCCTTTATTCATGATATAAGCAACATCCCATATATCATCAATGACATCTATGATATGGGTAGAAATCAGGATAGATACACCTTCTTCTTTTAATTTTGTGAATAAGTGAAGGGTTTCTTCAATACTGGCAGGATCTAAGCCAACCATTGGTTCATCCACCAATAATGCTTTAGGTGATATGATCAACGCCAACAACATACTGACTTTCTGTTTCATCCCTTTACTTAATTCTTTTACGATCTTCTTACGTTTTTCTTCTAAATGAAACATGCTGATATAATGATCCGCAAGTTCTTTATAATTTTTACAGCGATATGCTTTTCCAATAAATTCTACATGTTCATCAATCGTTAACAAGTCGTATAACACTGGTGCTTCAGGAATATATCCAAAGCTTTTCTTTGCTTCTAGGGTATCATTGTCATATCCACAGATTTTGATTTTCCCTTCATATTTCAATAGATTGGTAATACTTTTGATCGTCGTACTTTTTCCTGCCCCATTTGGTCCCAACAGAATGGTGATTTTACCATCCTCTGCACATAAATCAATATCATCAACTGCTTTAAAACTTCCATAACATTTTGTTAAATGAGATACTTCAATCATCTTTTCTTTCCTCTACTTTCTTTTCCATCCCGATAAATGCGATATGTTGTTAATGCATACATGCCACCAAATATCGTAAAACAAATACCGATAAGTCTACTTAGTTTACGAATCACGCTCCATGCATCTGGCATAATTTCTGATATCAAAATCAACAATGCTCCTACCACCAGGACTTTTACAGCCTGTGTAAAGGTGAGATAAAAAATCCATCGTTTATGTTGAAGTCTTAGATAAGAGCCTGCCAGTAAAACACCTCCCCCTCCCATGCATCCACCACCAATTCCTGCAAACACATTTGGTAACATCATTTTTATAGAGCCGATAAAAAGAATGATACCAATTAGGGTAATGATGAGAGAAACATAAAATACGGTTTTAAATTGTTCACTTCTTGTTTCTGAATTGCTGTGTAAAGCTACAGTTCCATTTTTTGCACAAAAGAAGTGAAGGGTATTATCTTTGCATGGAATCATTTCCCACCCGGCTTCTTCAAAGATTCGTAAATAATCCTCTTGTTCTTCTTTTTTCACTTTCTGCATATCATAACTGAATATCAAATCTTGTGGCTCCTCTTTATATAAGACGTAACATATTCCTTTGAATTCTTTGAAGATCCATCCATCAAGTGCATATTGATGCAGCATTTCCATATCTTCCTGATCAGCGAATGCCAAGCCACTACATATAATATATTTCTTATTCTTCATAGCCTGCCTCCCTTAATACTCTTGCGCCTTCTTCCACCATATGTTTTCTGCGTTTAAATTCACGTATTAAAACATTTCTTCCTTCTTCGCTGATTTGATAGACCTTTGTACGATCACTGTCAAGTGATGTTAACGTGATCCAATCTGCCTTGCTTAATTTTTTCAATAGTGTATACAGCGTACCTGGTCCCATACTTACTTCTCCATTTGTCAATTCTTCTATGAATTTCATAATGGCATATCCATGTCGTTCTTCTAATAAAGAAAGAAGAATATAATACATAGGATCTGTCAACTGTTCACTTTCCAGTGCGTTATTTTTTGACATGTTTTTTCCTCCAAACAAATATATCCATTCATGATGTATCCATTAATGATATATCTATTATGGATATAGTTTACAATAGATAATTTCGATTGTCAAGCATATAAAAAAAACAGGTGAAAATTTTCACCTGTCATTCTATGATGCCATCACATACACATGCGTGTTTACAACGTTTATCTTTTGCGGCTAGACCAATAAAGGTTGTGCCTTCTGGCACATCTGTAATCACAACTGCATTTGCGCCAATTTTAGCGTTATCACCAATATAGATATTACCCAGACATTTTGCGCCTGCACCAATCATCACATTATTTCCTACTGTTGGATGACGTTTGGCATGCTGCTTGCCCGTTCCACCAAGTGTTACACCATGATATATCTGACAATCATCACCAATTTCTGCTGTTTCTCCGATTACAACACCCATGCCATGATCAATCAATAATCCTCGTCCGATCTTTGCGCCTGGATGAATTTCAATGCCTGTCCAAAATCTTGCGATATTTGAATTCAGGCGGGCTAGAAAAAACATATGATGCCGATAAAGAAAATGAGAAACACGATGAAATGCCAGCGCCTTGATATGTGGATACAACAATATGACTTCCAGCTTGCTGTGGGCAGCGGGATCATTCGCCAAGGAACGATTCAGATTATGGTTAATATCTTTCAATATGCGAAACATATTAAAACTCCAATACGGACAAGTATTTCTCTCCGCCATCTGGTGCTATGGTAACAATTGTTTTATCTGGATAATATTTTTCAAGGCGTTTTGCCAAAGCAATATTGGCTCCTGAACTGATACCTACCAAAATACCTGTTGTTTTCGCAAATGCGACGGTTTCTGCTAAGGCATCTTCATCAGAAACCATCATGACATCATCACATACATGTTCATCAAAATTCTTAGGGATGAAATTTGCACCAATTCCCTGAATCTTGTGTGGTCCGGCTTCATGTCCACTGATTAGTGCACTGCTTTTTGGTTCTCCGGCTACACAACGGATATTTGGATTGGCTTCCTTTAAACGACGTGAGATACCGCTAAATGTTCCTCCTGTACCCACACATGCGACAAAGATATCAACATCAGGTACCTGTGCAAGAATTTCTTTTCCTGTTGTTTCATAATGAATCTGTGGATTATAGGGATTATCAAATTGTGATAATGCTACATAATTAGGATGTGCATCCATCAGCTCTTTCATTTTATCAATAGAACCCTGCATACCTAATGCCCCTTGTGTTAAAATCAGCTCTGCGCCATACGCTTTGATCATCTGACGACGTTCTTCAGACATTGTTTCCGGCATAAGAATGATGGTTGGTATATGATATACTGCACCAAGCATTGCTAAAGCAATTCCTGTATTGCCAGAAGTTGCCTCGATCAGTACACTGTCTTCTTTGATTTCACCTGTATCGATAGCATGTTGAAGCATTCCCATGACAGCGCGATCTTTGATACTTCCACCTGCATTGAATTTTTCAAGTTTCACATAAATATTTGTATCTTCCATATGATACACAGGTGTATTTCCAATAAGTTTTAAAGTTTCCATGTTTGTTTCCTCCTATTATTGTACGTGGTCTTTTTTTGCATGATAAAAAAATGTGTCAGCGACAACATCGTCCACGTAAAAGGACAGTTTCACATTTAAAACCCGCTACTTTTATTTGATACACGTTTTTCATTTTCGCATCCATCCTTCCTACTCAATAATAGTATATGCATGGCAATTCTCTCCATGTGCTTTCTATTATGCCACAAAAAAAGAAAAAAGAAAACAATTATGCTTTCTTTTTTTCTGAAACAAAATGAAAGAAGTAATATTTCTACTCATTTTACTTATTTTTTCTTTTTTGTTGTCTTTTTCTTACGATCGATCTTCACAGCTTCAGGTTCTGGATCTTCAAAATAACGGCCAGGTTTTGATAAATCAAAATACAGACGGCTGTCTTCACTCATACCAAAGTTCTTATTGCTGCCATCATCACTGATTTTATTTAAAGCCTCACAGAATAATGCATTATGTGCTTCTTCACGCTCTAATAAAAACATAATGGTTTCTCTTACGTATTTATCTTCGATTTGACGATATAAATATTCGTACACAACTTTGGCACGCTGTTCACTGGCGATATCCGCCAATAAGTCCGCTGCTAAATCACCTGTAACTGTTACATAATCAGCAGTCCATGGATTTCCACTGGAATTGACCAAGGCTGGATTTAATCCAAATGTTACCATGGTTTCGATTTCACCAACACCGACTTTCTTATAGTCTACATCACCGCCATTTAACAGATTAATGGTTTCCGCAACCATTTCCATATGGCTTAATTCTTCTGTCCCAATATCCAAAAATAAATCTTTGAATACAGGATCGTTTGCACGAAAACTCTGAGAAAGGTATTGCATAGCTGCTTTGACTTCACCATTACAGCCACCTAACTGTTCCTGCATCAAAACAGCATACTGTGGATTGGGTTTTTCTACTTTTACTTCACGCATTAATTTTTTATCATGTTGAAACATCGTTATCACCTCATCCATAGTATGGGTAATGGAAAAAGGCTTTATGCATGAAACTTTATGATTTTTCTAACAATGTTTGATACCGGTATAACGCGCAATTTCTTCACTCGTTGTACACAGGTCTTCTTTGCTTAATTTATGAACATCATCATAGCCACATACTCTGGCAAAAGATTTCAATTCTTCACATAATACATGCAGATAGTTTCCAAGGCATTGTGCCCCCTTTTCTATATTGAAACGTTTACGCAATTCTTCATCCTGTGTCGCAATGCCCATAGGACATTTTCCATTTTGACAGATACGATACTGTTGACAGCCAATTGCCATCATTGCAGCACTGGCAATCGCAATGGCATCTGCTCCCATAGCAAGTGCTTTGATCATATCACCGCTGTTTCTAAAGCCACCTGTCATCACCAACTGCTGTTTCATATCATGTGCATCCATATAAGCTCTTGCACGGGCTAAAGCATACATTGTTGGTACAGTTGTATTATCTTTTAAATATTTTGGTGAAGCCCCTGTTGCACCGCCTCGACCATCAATCGTGATAAAATCAGGATTGGCATAGTGAATCCATTCCAGATCTTCTTCAATTCTTCCTGCCGCAATTTTGATACCGATTGGTCTGCCATCACTGCGTGTTCTCAGCATTTCTACCATCGCCTTTAAATCATCTTTACTTTTAATTTCCTCAAAACGACTTGGTGATATCACATCTTCTCCTAGAGGTTTATTACGAATGGCCGCAATTTCTTTTGACCTTTTCTCCAGGCAAATGACCACCCATTCCAGGTTTACACTGCCTTGTCCGATTTTTATTTCAATTGCATCCGCATTTTTTAAATTTTCATCTGTGACACTGTATTTATTAGGGACATATTCAAAGATAAAGCGATAGCTTGCCTGTTGTTCTTCTTTCAAAATACCGCCTTCACCACTACACTGGGCGGTTTTTGCCATTGCACTACCCATGGCAAGTGCTATTTTTGCTTCTTTTGATAATGCCCCAAAAGACATATGGGATACATATACCGGATGTTCTAATACCATTGGCTTTTGTGCAGAAGCTCCTATGATCGTCGTTGTGCTTACTTCTGCTTTATCTGGTAATGGTGGATGCGCTAGTTGTCCTCCCAGCAATAAAATATCTTTAAAATCAGGTACAGCTAAACGTGTACGCATTGCTTCGATTCGACTATGGGCACCTATTGCCATTTCATGAATCAACTGCATCTGTGTTTCCAATGGATCATCATGTCTTGCATATTGTATATCTACCTGTAAATCAGATACATTTTCTATTACCTCAGACTTTGCTTCCTCCTGTTGTTTAAAACAGGTTTTTGGCGCAGTACAAAGTGGACAGCACCAGTCATCTGCCAATGCACTCCATTTTGTTTGCTCATTTTCTTCATCGTATACATAACCACATATTTCACATACATATGTTGCCATAAAAGCCACCTCCTGCTTGTTAGCGCTATCATTACTGTTATGGTAACACATTTTACAAAGAAAAGATACAAAAAGACGGTTTCCCGCCTTTCTTATATCATGCCTTCTTACTGGTTTTTCATCTATTTTGATATTTTTCAATTATGCAGCTATGTTTCTTAGTATCTTTATTATAATTGATACCTACCAATAACAGATTGTCTAAATAATGCTCTAATCCAAAGAAATATTTCTTTTCTTTTATTTGTTTGATTGCAGTATCAGCATCTTTATCATACTTCAATTCAATAATCATCGCCGGCTTATCATATCGTGGAATAAATATGACATCCGCAAATCCTTTTCCACTTGGAAATTCTCTCACCATTGTATAATCATTTCGGGCCATAATATAGGCTAAATAAATCGTATATGCCAACGCGTTCTCATCGTTGTATTGTAGAATACTTGTTTCTAAATGAGCCTTTTCTATAAACTCTGCGACAAGATTAATATTACATGTATAAGTAGCCTCCAACAAATCTATAGAGTTTTTTAATGATTCACTTACTGATCCCCAATGACTTTCTTCTATTGAATTCACAAAAGAATCTACAACTTCATTGTTCGGTATATATACTTTTCGTGCTTCTTTATCATATCCTAAATAACCTAAGTGAACTAACAACGTAAATACATCATCTTTGGATTTAAATGTCGTCATATCATTTTGAAATTTACCTGGATTTACAGTTACTCGTTCTTTTGCCAATAATTTAATGATGTCATCCTTTAAACCATCAAAATTCATATCAATATATACTTTTAATGATTCATATGTTTCTGTAGATGTCCAATAATTTGAATATTCTTGATTTAATAATGAAGATACTACAGACTTTGGAGATAATATAGATATATCTTTCTTTAAGTGATATCCATCATACCAAGCTTTCATTTCTTCAAAATTCATTTGATACAAGCATAAGTCCTGTATTTTTTTGCTAAACAGCGATTAGTAACCTGCTTCTTCTTCCATGATAATGACACGGATTCGATCATACATATCATGATCAATTTTTACGTAAAAGTTACAGATACGATCTTTACTTTCACAATCCTGACAGCTTCCCAGTTTTACACATGGAGTCTGGCGATGCAATCTGACACAATTGGCTGGTGCCGCTACTTCCTGAATACGTTTTTTGGCTTGTTTTTCATTTTTCACAAGCTTGTTACTGCCAACGATCACAATGACCTGATTAGGTCCATAAATCATTGCTGCTACACGATTTCCATGTCCATCCACATTGATCAATGCTCCATCCATAGTAACAGCATTGCTGCTACAGATAAAGGTATCCGCATTAAAAGCCGCATGTGCTTCTTTCTCGCTTTCCTCTTTACTTAATGGTTCATTATGTGAAATATAGGCTACATCCCTGCTCTTCAAAAGCTGGGACAACCCAATTTCACTAATCGTCATACTGCCACCATCACTTACTTTTTCTTTATCTTTGATCATAGAAGAAGCCAGTGCACAGGCTTCTTGCTTGTCTTTTACAAGATAAGTCTTAATATGATGTGCCTCTAACGCTTTTTTTGCCTGTTCCATATGCAGACGTACGATTGTTTTTACATTTTCATCCATTTGTTACATCTCCTTATATTCTTTCCCTAATGCAATATAATGCTGTGCATTTTCTATGATATCCGCAATCTGTGCATCACTTACCTGTTTGATCACCTTGCAGGGACAGCCAACAGCAAGACTATTTTCTGGTATTACCTGGTTTTCTTTCACAAGTGCACCTGCCGCAATGATCGCATGTTTGCCTATTTTAGCGCCATTTAAAATAATTGCCCCCATGCCAATCAATACCTCATCATCGATCGTACAGCCATGTAATATCGCATTATGTCCAACGGTTACATTTTTTCCAATCATTAGTTGATGATCAGGGTCTGTATGTAAGGTACAATTATCCTGAATATTACTGCCTTCTTTGATATGGATATGATCCTTATCTCCTCTTATAACGCTATGAAACCAGATGGACACATCCTTTTCCAATGTCACATCGCCAATGATTGTCGCATTTTCACTCAGATAACAGCTTTCATGGATATCTGGTGTATGTGTACGATATGTTTTTATCATAGAAATCACCTCGCTACAAGTATAACATAAAAAAGCCAGATTACTCTGACTTTTCTTCACTCTCTGGATGATCTTTTTTATATTCTGAATAAAGATTAGAGAAACTGCCACAACTAGAACAATCTGCGTGACACCCACTACATCCATTTGATTTTTTAGGTCTTGTCACATAGAAAATAATCACTAATAATGCCAGTATGACAAGTATAACTGCAATATCTACCAGATTCATCATAACACCTCTCTAACAGGATATGAACCATTGTTTATAATGTTCAAAAAAACAAAGAGCCAATCTGAAATACCAATAGTGCAACAATATATGCGACACCTGTTTGGAAAGCAACAGTGGCAAACGCCTGTTTTAATGAACCAAGTTCACGTTTTGTGGCCGCAAAGGCTGCCACACATGGCATATATAATACCGTAAAACATAAGAATGCGAAAGAAGAAAGTGGTGTAAAGATACTTTGTAATGCTGCATTTAAGCCGGCATCACTTGTTGTATTAGTTAAAACTGATAAAGTAGATACCACACTTTCTTTTGCGGTGATTCCAGTCACAAGGGCTGTACTTGCGCGCCAATCTTCAAAGCCAAGTGGCGCAAAGATATGAGAAATCCATGTACCGATACTTGCCAGAATACTATGTGATGAATCAGACACAAAATCAAAGGCAAAGTTGAAGCTTTGTAAGAACCAGATGATGATGCTTGCGACAAAGATAATCGTGAAGGCTTTTCTTAAAAAATCCTTTGCTTTCTCCCACATATGCAATACCACACTTTTACCTGCGGGAATACGATATGCTGGCAATTCCATCACAAATGGAACACTTTCACCTTTAAATATCGTACTCTTTAATAAGATAGCAGATAAAATTGCCACAATGATTCCAATGATATAGACACTGATCAAAATCAATGCGGTATGATGTGGAAAGAAGGCCGCTGTAATCATACCATAGATGGGAAGCTTGGCACTGCATGACATAAATGGTGTTACAATAATCGTCATTTTACGATCACGCTCACTGGATAAAGTACGTGCAGACATAATGGCAGGCACACTACAGCCAAACCCGATCAGCATCGGCACAAAACTTTTCCCGCTTAATCCGATTTTTCTTAACATCTTGTCCATGACAAAGGCAACACGTGCCATATAGCCACTGTCCTCTAATAATGAAAGAAAGAAAAACAGCGTGACAATGACTGGTAAGAAAGATAATACACTGCCAACTCCGTTACAAATACCATCAATGATCAACGCACGTAGCCATTCAGATACATGAATAGATATCAATAAATTACTTAACGCATCTGTTGCCATTGTGATTAAATTTTCCATAAGTCCTTGTAAAGTTCCACCAATCGGTCCAAAGGTCAGATAGAATATACAAAGCATGATAATGATAAAAATAGGGATTCCTAAATATTTATGGGTCAGCCAGCGATCGATTTTTTCACTACGAATCTGGGCAGTAGAGTCATGATGCTTAATGACACAATCTTCTACCAGTTCTTCAATATAACTATATCGCATATCCGCAAGTGCTGCTTCCCGATCGGTACCCAATGCATCTTCCATACTTTTTACAATTTTTTCTATAATATCCAAATCATCCTGATGCAGATGAAGTGCCTGTTGCATCGGCGCATCTCCTTCTACTAATTTCGTAGCCGCAAAACGGGTTGGATACCCTGCACGGTTGGCATGATCCTCTATAATATGGGCGATGGAATGAATGGCACGGTGAACTTCACCTTTACAAAAATCCAGATGTACTGCCTGTTCATGATCTTTTATTTCTTTTTTCATGACACGAATCAACTCATCAATACCTTCATTCTTACTGGCACTGATGGGCACAACCGGTATAGATAAATGCTGGCTCAGCTTTTCTACATCAATGCTGTTGCCACTTTCAATGACTTCATCCATCATATTTAATGCGATCACCATTGGTGTATTTAATTCCATCAATTGAAGAGATAAATACAGATTACGTTCAATATTTGTCGCATCCACGATGTTCACAATCAGTGCTGGATGATCTTTTAATATAAAATCACGTGTCACAACTTCTTCGCTTGTATATGGTGATAAAGAATAAATGCCTGGAAGATCCACAAGACTTGCTTCTTTAAATTTCTTAATGGCTCCCATTTTCTTTTCTACTGTGACACCGGGAAAGTTTCCAACATGTTGATTGCTGCCCGTCAATGCATTAAACAATGTTGTCTTTCCACAATTTTGATTACCTGCAAGTGCAATTACTACATCTTTCATTTACGCTTCCCTGCTTTCTACTTCGATTTTACTGGCATCATCTAATCGGATGGTCAATACATATCCACGTAAACTTAATTCCATAGGATCCCCCATAGGAGCTACCTTATTCACAAAAATACTGGTCTTTGGTGTCAATCCCATATCCAATAATCTTCGACGCAGCGCCCCTTCTCCGCCAACTTTTATGATCATTCCACCATGTCCAGGCTTAATTTTATCTAATGTTGTCATCTTCTATCAACTTCCTTTTAAATGTTATCCTAAACTAATTTATTCATATATATCATACTCAAATTACATATAATGTCAATCTTTTCACAAAAATAAAACTCTTTTCCATTCAAGAAAAAGAGTTTATACATATTAAATACAACAACAAAGTGGTCCTCCACAGCCTCCACAGCACATCTGAAGCAGCAATAAATCACAACATAAATTACTGCCGCTGGCACCAAATGGTGACTGCATATTGCGATATTGTGTACGTGAATTTGACAACTGTGCATATAATTGACGATATTGCTGATTAGATGGATCCATTTCACAGGCTTTCTGCGCTGCATCCAATGCCGCAATCTGATTGCCCATACCATAATTGGCGATTGCATAAAAATAATACCAGGAAGCATCACGTTCACTCATGGATTGTAAAATCTGATATGCCTGGGCATAAGCACCCATGTTCAAGTATGAAATAATGGTCTGATATTTCTGAGATGCAGAACCTCCATAAGAACCATATCCTCCACCATATCCATTGGTGTTTTCCCAGAAATTAGAAGTATCTCCACGTTTTCTGGCCTCCATGATCTGATCATATGCATTCTGTATCTGTTTAAATTTTTCTTCTGCGCCTGGCTCTTTATTTACATCTGGATGATATTTTTTCGCCATTTGGCGATATGCTTTTTTTATTTCATCATCACTTGCATTTCTATCTACACCTAATATCTTATATGGATCCATCTTCTTCACCTAATCTTTTCTTTCTAATCATTTCATATTTTGTCCAGATACCGGAATATATAATATTTCTTAAAATATCCTGATATTCTAATATCGGTAATTTTTCATATTCAATTGCGGCTTCCGCAACCATCGTTTCTAATATCAGTTTGCTACGATCCTCAAAATAAGTTTCACCGAAATCTTTTTTCAAAGGATTATATTGATTATGCGCGATATCATCTTCAACATCATCATACGCATCCAAAAGATAAATAAATCTTCCCAAATAATCTCCCATACGATAAAGCCCATGCTGCCATTCATCATTTTGATAGCTGAGAATTTCTCCCATGACTTTTCCAAACAACGCAGACATACGATCAATATCCATCTCATTCTGTTGTTCTTTTTGTGTCAGCTCTTTCATCGTATCCTCAATAGCATCTAATTTTTCTGGATAACGTGCCTTAACTTGTCGATAAGCTTTTGCCAGCAGCTTTTCATATGCCAGGCGGGTAATTTTTTTGTCATCATTCCAGTCATCTTCACACTTCATATATGTAAGAAGAATCGTCATATCCGCTGCATATTCAATACAGGGATTGCTTCTGATCATCCGTTTTGTGGTAGGATGAAATCCACATCGAAACACTTTCTTACGTTCATTTGGTTCATATAAAGCACTTAACAGTATTGCGACAAAAGTCATATCAAAGTTCAGTGTCGTCTGTGCAATCCTGCCATATCGCTCATGCAGACATTGGCATAATCCACAATAAAAAGACTGATATACATCCATGTCTTTGATTTTCATTTCCGGCTTATTGACAACAACGTATCCAAACATGACAAAAACCCCTTTCGCCATACACCTGTCATATAGTTTATACTTATCGAAAGAAAAATTCAAGTTTTACAAAACAAATAACATAAAAGCACACAATTTCTTCCTATCAATGGGAAATAGCTTACATCCGTATTCACAATAAAATCTGATATGATGTATACATAAATATATAGGAAAGGATTAAGATAAAATGAAACGATTATTAAGTTGTCAGCCAAGTGAAGTGCTGAAGATGAATGGACAGGAGTTAAAAGCTGCCATCGCGGCAAGTGAAGGAAGAACAATTTTAACTGAAACAGTGAGCACGGTACAGCCAATGCTAGGTTCTATTTCCAACGCTGAACTAGCTGCTGCCTTTGGCTCTGATATGATATTGTTGAATGGATTTGATGTATTCCATCCAACCCTGTATGGTATCCCGGAAAGTGATGATCCAATCATGACATTGCGTGAATTATCAGGAAGACCTATTGGTGTAAACCTGGAACCAGTAGATGTTGATGCTGAAATGATGGAAACTCGTATTGAAATCTGTAAAGGAAGAACGGCATGTAAAGAAACTTTTGAAATGGCTGAAAAGCTTGGATTTGGCTTTATCTGTTTGACAGGCAACCCTGGAACAGGTGTTACCAATGCCAAAATCGCAGAAGCAATCAAGGAAGCAAAACAATATTTCAGTGGTTTGATTATCGCAGGCAAAATGCACGCTGCCGGTGTTGATGAACCAGTCATTGATTTAAACAGCATTGAAACATTTGTGAATGCAGGCGCTGATGTTATTTTAATGCCAGCCTGTGGTACAGTACCTGGTCTGCAGGAATCTATGATTCATGAAGCCTGTGAATGTATTCATGCACATGGGGCTCTAGCAATGACAGCTATTGGTACCTCTCAGGAAACCAGTGATCTTGCGACTATTCGTGAATTTGCATTATCTGGTAAACGTGCCGGTGTTGATATCCAACATATTGGAGATGCTGGCTGGGGTGGGATTGCCTTGCCTGAAAATATCATGGAAATGTCCATTGTTTTGCGTGGTAAACGTCATACATATTTTAAAATGGCGCAATCTGCAAAACGCTAAGATTCATGATATTAGAAAGTGAATTTACACATTGACTTTTCATGCATGAATGCATATAATATAAGTGCACACAGTTTTCTGCATAGCGAAAGGGATGAAGTTGCAGCTTCATCCCTTTCTTTTTGTAGGTGGTGCCTGAAATTTATGCCTGTCCACGAAATTCGTTCACCCTCCCTAACTTGTTGCTTAGTTTGTTACTTTTTTCGTTTTCTGCATTTGATTACAGTTTCGTATAGTTTCGTGATCTCTTTGATGATATTGGGAAGTGTTTTGATCAAGGTCATGAGCACCTGACTTCCTATTACCATGAAAATCACTGCATAATATCCCACTAGTAATCTCCCATTCAGACACACAGATGTAATTCTGCATTTTTCATTTACCTCCTACACTTATCTATATACGTATAAAATTTATTAAATCCTAAATTTTAAGTGAAAAAACCTATATAAAATTTAAAAATTATAAATTATCACTTACCGTTGACTTTTCGTGCATAAACACATATAATATAAGTGCACACAGTTTTCTGCATAGCGAAAGGGATGAAGCTGCTACTTCATCCCTTTCTTTTTGTAGGTGGTGTCTGAAATTTATGCCTGTCCACGAA
>ENA-OWPJ01000930-OWPJ01000930.1-human-gut-metagenome-genome-assembly--contig:-NODE-930-length-16654-cov-10.5138_pt1 | contig 16654 bp, 17 predicted proteins | sample MGYA00248264_ERZ651846 | MGnify/ENA primary metagenome ERZ651846 (study PRJEB26924, sample SAMEA4378271) | human gut metagenome | biome: human gut; feature: human-associated habitat; material: faeces...
TTAAGTTCCATTTGTTCACCTTATTTATGTAAGGAGTATTTGATCATGTATAAGCAATAAAAAACAGCTTCAGGTAATGAGGAATATCTCAATTTTTAAACATAAAATGCGAATTATTTAGTACAAAAAGTGAACTTCTGATGATCTTTCCCTGCGGGTCATGTCGCCCTGCCGCGCCGCCGGTTTTCCGCTCATGGTTTATTCCTTTTCTTTTACCTTACATGGCCATACAAATAGTTACCTATACTGTCTTTGAATATTGCCCTACCATTTAAAGCCCACCTATTTTTTGCGACAGCAAAGGGATTTCTTTTTTAATCCAACCTATCATTTCATTTTTTTCAAAACACACGTTAATGCCATTCACACTTCCACATTCACCAAAAGCATCAAAATAAATTTCACATTTATTATTACCTTTCGAAATGATACTAACCCCCCATCTTATATTGTTATATTTTTCTTTTCTGAAATACTTCATTTGCAATAAATCAATTATCTTACCAGCATAAAGATCGCTAATTTCATTCACCACCACTTTATATCTGTATATTTCATTAAGACCTTCCTTGCTAAGCGGAACTAACGTGGTAACATACGATGGAAGATTAATTATCTCTATCGTTTTCACGCTATCTATTCCACACAATTCATTCACTCGCCCCATCCCCAGTACCGAACCAGAAAATAGAGACAATAAAACCATCAAATATTTCATCATAAAAAACCTCACTATTCTGGCGTACCCGTTATTTTCATCGTCTGCAACGGTCCATCCACCCGATAAAAAGGCAGTCCACTATGAGCTCCTCTGGTACACTCACCTAAAGTTTTCGCCGCACGCGATTCAATTATTGTAATAACCCTTGCCTCTTCTTTATTCTCATATTTCTTATCTGTTCGGCTTAAAAGAGCCATGAAATTTTCCTTATCAAGAAGGTAATACTGCGCATGAGCAAACTCATGTCCCAAACCTAATGCAGGCGATTGTGATTTCGAGTTTAATTCAGTTGAACAAAATAAAGATGCTCTACTATTCCAATATATCGCCATATTATTCGAATTAAATCTAACATTGGTTCCTTCAATATACTCTATATTTATAGTTTCTTCAGAGCTTGATAAAAAATCTATAGTTTCTTTCATTTGTGAATCTTGTTTTAAATACTCAACAGCCTGATTAAAATCACTTGGATCACCGTTAACATGGAATTTTAAACCCAAAGAATCTATAAACCGAACAGGGTTTAATGGATATTTATACAGATTCCATTCACCTCTCAGCCCTATCGGGTCCTGGGTGATATATCTCCCCTGCAACGGATCATAGTACCGGTTGCGGTTGTAGTACAGCCCCGACTCCTCATCATACTGCTGTCCCGGCAGACGGAGTGACTGCTGAAGGTGCTGCGCGCTTTCCTCGCCCAGCAGGTTTCCCCACTCGTCATACTCCCCCTGCCACGCCGTTTCCCCTTCCGGGCTGATAAGCGCCAGCGGCAGCCCACGGTGGTCACAGTGGTAAAGATGAAGTTTCCTCTCCGGGATGTATTCCGCCTCCAGTTGCGCGGCCATCTGTTCCGCCGTCAGCCCGCACTGCGCAAGCCACTGCTGGCTTTCTTCACTCACGCTGCCCTGCCGCAGTTCCCGCTCCAGCCTCCCCAGCATCACCGCCAGCTCCGCCGGTAGCGTCACACCCGTGTCCTCCTGCAACACCTCCGCCAGGCTACGGTGCCGCGCCTTCGCCTGTTCACCATTCTCTGTTTCGATTCTCAGGAGCGGCGTGAAGCTTCCCGGCTGGTATACCGTCTGGATTCTTGTCTGTTGGGTCTGTACAGTGGTCAGCCTGTCACCGTCCCACCCGTACCAGGTCTCCTCCGGTTTACGCGACAGCGACATCCACCCCGTCAGGTCACGCTCCCGCCGCCACACCCGTTTTCCCGTCCGGCGGCCCAGCGGGTCATAGAGGTAGCGGCTCTCCACCTGCGGCTCACCGTGCTGTATCCGCGTGTAGAACACCAGACGGTGCTGGCTGTCGTAGTGGTAGTGGTGGGTCCGCTCGTCGTGCATCCGTATCACCCCTTCCGGGATGCGGTCCGTCTTCTCCGCCAGCCTGCCGTATTCATCGTAGCGGTAGACATAGTGCGCATCTTCCGCGATGCGGTTAGCTGCTGTAGGCGCGGGAAAGAATAAACGGCAGCGGGCCGGGCAGCGCAAGGTCCGTCTCGCCCGGCAGCACCTTCGCACCCAGCAGCGGGTTCACCGGGTTAGCATAGGTAATCCCTCCCGGACATACCGAACAGGCCACTCCCGTCGGCGCACCTATCAGCACCCCCGCTGAACCCTGCACAATATCCAGTCCCTTGCGGGTCATATCACCCTGCCGCGCCGCCGGTTTTCCGCCCATGAATCAATTCCTTCTGCTTTTAATATGGTTTATCTGGTCACTGCACCAGTTCCGTTTTAATTTTTTGCACCTGACTCAAAATTGCCGCATATCCGGCATTCCGGGGGGTAAATCTTTCGGCACAGGCGCATCCGGTACAGGTTGTGTGGCACCACAGTTCCAGTTAATCACTGGCGCATCACCGTTCACATCCGACTCCCCTTCCAGATGAATGTGCGTACCATTGAGAAATATGCTTCCGTCCTTCGTCAGCACCAGCCTTGCCTTACCACAGCAGAGTTCAAGATGCTCACCGGCAGAATAAACTGCTGTTTGTCCGGTGTTTTCCTTCATTGTCTTGCCCACCGAGAAGGTGACGTTATTCCCCACATTGACGCTGTAGCCCATTCCCACCATCAGTGATTTATGCAGCCCTACCTGTGAGGACTGCAACAACGCCACCGAGGTATTCATAATGCCGCCTACCGTCGTCTGGTAAGCCACACCCACCGTCAGCGCACGAATGATCCCCACCTTTTCAACCTGGTTTGATCCCACTTTGATAATCTGGTTACTGCCCACCGTTTCCACCTGGTTGACACCAACCGTCTGTATCTGATTAACGCCAATGTTCTGGATCTGGTTATTGGTAACGGTGATCGCCTGGTTGTTACCTATTTTTTCGGCATGGTTGTTTATCACATCAGTGGTGCGGTTATTCAGCACCTCGGTGTTCATGTTCTTCTGCGCGTGGATGTAGACCTGTTCTTTCCCTGTCGCATCGTCAAACTTCAGTTCATTAAACCCGCTGCCCTTATAGGTTTTCGAGCGGATCGTCATCTGCGTCTTCGTCCCCGGCAGGCTGCCGGGGGTGCGGTTTTCCTGGTGGTAGGTACGCCCCATAATGATCGGCTGGTCCGGATCGCCGTTGAGGAAGTCCACAATGACCTCCTGACCCACACGCGGTATCGCCAGGTTACCAAAGCCGGTGCCTGCCCACGCCTGTGCCACACGGATCCAGCATGAACTTTCCTGGTTTGACGGGTTATAGCGGTCCCAGTTAAATTTCACCCGCACGCGGCCATGTTCATCACAGAAGATTTCCTCGCCTGCCGGTCCCGTCACGACGGCGCTCTGCGGGCCGTCCACCAGCGGTTTCAGCAACGGCTGTGGCCGCCATGTTCTGTCTGCCGGGATCACCGCAAAGTGGTTATCCAGCGTGGTGCCTGAACCCCTGCGTCCCGGTACCGCCTGCGGCTGTTCGCCGTGAAGATCGCTCGCCACCACCTGCCATTCCCGGTTCAGGTTCGCCTGCGGATGCCCCGTCAGCACAATTCGCCGTCCCGGCCATATCTCCGGCGAACGGCTTGTTCCGCGCGCCACTTCTGCGTTGTTGCGCCAGCCATCCATCTGCCAGCGGGCAAAGTTCTGCCCGTGGGCACCCTTGAAACGTCCGGGGTAGTCATACACTTCATACTGTGTGCGCTGGTAATCCTGGTGCTGGCCTTCCTGATCAAAACGTCCGGCCCAGCCGGGGCGTTTAAAGGTGTAGTCTTTGGTCACCACGGAAGAAGGGCGGATTTGTGCGCTGTAGCGGAACTGGCTGATGCAGAGGGTGCTCACCTCGGTACGGGTGTTCGGATTCCAGGGGATTTCAAAAGATTCGGGCAGATGGCGGACTGTGTCGCACAGCACCAGGCTCTGGTCGGTACTTTTGTAAGCATGCTCCTCATAAAAGAAGATGCCTTCCTCCGCCGCCATCCGGCACAGGAAATCGTAATCAGTCTCACCGTACTGGACACAAAACTCACGGGAAGGATGCGGCTCGCTGAACAGCGGACTCCATTCGGTCACCCCGTTTTCCTGCAACATCGTGCCGAGGATGCTTTTGATGTCCTCGTTCTGGAAGATACGGAAGTTCTGGCGCAGACCGGCACGCCACAGCGGCGGGTGCACCTTCATGCTGTACAGCATCTGGTTTTTGTCGTTCTCCCCGAGTTCAAACCAGGTCACCACGCCTTTCACCCGGCGCTGTACGTCATCGCCCTGCCATATCGTCAGGTAGGCCATTTTGTCGAGGATCTGCTGGAATTCAAGGGAGAGAAACTGCTGGCTGACCAGAGAGAGATCGAGGGAAAAAAGCGAAGAGAGTGACTGGTTCAGATGAAAGGAGACCACCGCAAAAGCATCCGGTGGCAGGCCGTCCACTTCCAGCGTGAAACGTAATCCGGTTGACATAGCAACCTCCGGGGTTAAGGAAAAACAGACAGTTCGCTGTTAAAGCGGCTGTGACAGTACAGTGTTACGCTTGCGTTCAGGCACGCTACCGCCGAAGTTTCCGGCAGCCGCCATCTCCCGTGAACGTAACCCCTTACTGACAACCTTTCTTTCTACGGCGTAATACAAAAACAGCATCCGGCCTGATAGCCGGATGCTGTTGGCTTAACTTATGCTTCCAGCGGTGCGCGCCAGTCGTCGGCACCGGAGGTGCCAGATTTGACGTGTTCCCATTCAATTTTGCGGTAGGCCAGTGAAACTTCGAGCAACTGGGTGAACTCGCGTTTCGCCGGGTCCTGGCAATGCGGCATATGCAGTTTCATATCGACAATCGTCGAATCAGTCAGGCGGGTAGTGAAATAATGCTCCTGTTTGCCCTCCACAGAGGTACGCCACCAGTGAAGTTCAGTGGTTGGCAGCATTTCGCCGGAGGCCAGTGCGTTGTACATCAGCGGAACCGCTTTGTTCAGCGCCACGGTAAAAATGAAAGGCTTGTGAGCACGCTGACCCGCAGGCTGACCGGACTGAGGATCGGTCGGGACAGTAACGTTATGCAGGAATTCCTGCACCAGCATCTCGTCTTCGTGCCCCTGCACATAGATGTTGCCGACAGAATCAGCGGTAAATGCACCTGCAGTAATATTTCCCTGGGTCTGACCAGTGATGGAGATATAACACGGTGTTGGCATTTGTAAACTCCTTGTTAACGTGGTTAATTACTACTTACAATGACCTGCCGTTAATCCCAGACAGGCAGATGCAGCTCACTTCACGGAACCGCATCATTTTTCAGTATTTTTTACATACAAACCGAGCTAGAATTTACGGTTGTCGTAAAAACTATTTTTAAAATCATTAAATCTCTTATTCAGCAATAACTTAATAATATATATCTGGATAACCATACCCAACTGTTCAAAGTCCGTATTGCCTCCATAAAATGGCCAAAGCTGAATCATGAATAAATATTGTATTTATCCTTTCTGAATTATCATTTTGATAATTTTTGAGATATTCCTTAAAAATACCCACTTAATCAATCACAAAACAAATATATAAACAAGCAATCATTAGATTAGCTTATGTTTAATAAAATTATTATATAATTCAATAAGATGCATAAAAAACTCTATATTTAAATTATTGCCATAATACACCTGGCGCGAATTGCACAGGTTCATACAATCTATTTAACGCTTGCAGAATACCCCTCTTTACGATCGATAAAAAGTCCTTTTCTTATTTATTTTGAAGCGTAAAATGCGGGGTGATGAAGGAGTGGTGATTTTATTTTCACCGCCATCAAGGCGGCATTTCCGATATTTTTTGCGGTACGAATATGCCGTGTTCATGGCCTGTACGAGATAACATGACGGATCACTTTTATGAGCAAAAAATTTGAAGGCAGCGTCGCGCCTCGCGAGCGTATTAATATATCGTATGTCCCAAAAACAGATGGCCAGACGGCTGAAGTGGAACTTCCGCTTAACATGCTCGTTGTCGGCGATACCGGAAATACGCAGGAAACATCCCCACTGGATGAACGTCAGGCAGTTTCCATTAACAAGCACAATTTCGGTGCAGTGATGGCTGAAGCAGCCATTGGCCTAAATTTTACTGTCCCCGCCACGCTGAAGGGAAGCACAACAGACGATGAACTGAATGTGGCGCTGAATATCAAATCACTGGATGATTTTTCACCAGATAGCGTGGCCCGGCAGGTTCCGGAAGTGAATAAATTGCTGGAACTGCGTGAAGCACTGACTGCACTGAAGGGGCCGATGGGTAACCTTCCGGCATTCCGTACCCAGCTCCAGGCATTGCTGGAAAATGAAGAGTCCCGCGAGCAGTTGCTCAAAGAAATCGGTCTGGTGAGCAATAAATAACCACCACTATTTCATTAAACAGGGTTATCCAGGCATGACGGCACACAAAAATATCTCCGGGACATACCACCTCTCTGTTGCAGACATTCTGCAGGTGGTTTACCAGGTATGTTTCAGCCCGTCCGTTGAAATCAACCAGGATGGTGTGGCTGCGCTGATTACAACACTGGATCGCCGTATCAGTGATCTATTGGATGAGATTATCCATTTTTGTGAGTTTCAGCAGAGCGCGTCGCACTGGCAGCGCGTACTTCACTGATGGCGAAAAGCCGGTTTCAGAAACACAGCTAAAACAGAAGGATTTTCAGTATGTCTTTACAGGAAGAGGAACTCGTTTCCAGTCATGCCGGGCAGCCTGAGCAGGCATCGTCGCTGCTTGATCAAATCATGGCACAGACCCGTATTCAGCCCGGTTCGGAAGGTTATGACGTTGCCCGCCAGGGTGTGACAGCCTTTATTGCCAGCATCCTGCAATCCACTGCATCTGCCGAACCGGTCAATAAACTGGCCGTGGACAGCATGATTGCAGATATTGATGAACGCATCAGCCGCCAGATGGATGTCATCATCCATGCGCCTGCCTTTCAGCAGGTCGAATCGTTCTGGCGCTCACTGAAAACCATGGTGGATCGCGTTGATTTCCGTGAAAACATCAAGGTCAACGTGCTTCATGTCACCAAGCAGGAACTTCTGGAAGACTTTGAGTTTGCGCCAGAAATTATTCAGTCCGGATTTTATAAGCACGTTTATTCGTCCGGTTTCGGACAGTTTGGCGGTGAACCCATCGCTGCCGTGCTGGGCGCTTATGAGTTCAAAAATACCGCGCCTGACATGAAACTGCTGCAATACGTCAGTGCCGTGGGCGCAATGGCGCACGCACCGTTCCTGTCCTCCGTTTCCCCGGAGTTTATGGGGCTGAACTCGTGGACCGAACTGACTAATATCAAAGATCTTTATGCCATCTTTGAAGGTCCGGCCTACACCAAATGGCGCGCCCTGCGTGACTCGGAAGATTCGCGCTATTTAGGGCTTACGGCACCCCGCTTCCTGCTTCGCCAGCCCTATTCACCAACAGATAACCCTGTTAAGAACTTTAACTATTACGAAGATGTCAGCCAGAACCACGAAGATTATCTGTGGGGTAATACGGCCTGGATGCTGGCATGCAATATCGCAGACAGTTTTGCCAAATACCGCTGGTGTCCAAACATTATCGGTCCGCAAAGCGGCGGCGCAGTGAAAGATCTGCCGGTGCATCTGTTCGAAACGATGGGGCAGATTCAGGCCAAAATCCCAACCGAGGTGCTGGTCACCGATCGCCGCGAATTTGAACTGGCTGAAGAGGGTTTTATCACCCTTACCATGCGTAAAGACTCTGATAATGCAGCCTTTTTCTCTGCAAACTCGGTACAAAAACCGAAGCACTTTCCGGGAAAAGATGCAGAAACCAACTATAAGCTGGGTACGCAGCTTCCTTATCTCTTCATCATCAATCGGTTAGCGCACTACATCAAGGTGTTGCAGCGTGAACAACTGGGGTCATGGAAAGAAAGGAGCGACTTAGAAAGAGAGCTTAATACCTGGATCCGTCAGTATGTTGCCGACCAGGAAAACCCGCCTGCAGACGTGCGCAGCCGCAAACCTCTGCGCGCTGCCAAAGTTGAGGTTATGGATGTAGAAGGCGAACCCGGCTGGTACCAGGTTGCGCTAAGCGTGAGGCCTCATTTTAAATTTATGGGGGCAAATTTTGAGCTTTCCCTGGTTGGCCGGTTAGACAGGGAGTAACACACCATGATACCGGATCGGGAAAGAACCACAGGTTCTCTTTTTGAGCGTATGGAAGCCTCTTCGGCCAGAAACCGGCAGGGAGGCAGTATTCATTCGCTCAGGCAATCCATTCGCCAGAACCTACGAAACATTCTTAATACCCGGTCCGGTAGTTGCCGGGGTGCGCCTGAGCTGGGCATTGATGAACCGGAAGGGGCTGAAAACTTCCGCGAATCCATGAGTCGGGCCATCGAGCAATGTATAGAACGCTATGAACCCCGGATCTCACACGCTGAAGTGCAGGCAGTGGTTTCATCCGCCTCCAGCCCGCTGGATATGACGTTTCATATTACAGCCTGGGTGACATTTAACGAAACGCATGAGGTGCTTGAATTTGATATGGCACCGAATGGCAGCCAGCATTACCGGGTGGACTGACAAATGGAATTTGAAGAACGCTATTTCCGGGAAGAACTCGATTACCTGCGCCAGCTTAGCAAGCTGCTGGCAACGGAAAAACCCCATCTGGCCCGCTTCCTGGCCGAAAAAGATGCGGATCCGGATATTGAACGCCTGCTGGAAGGGGTGGCTTTTCTTACCGGCAATCTCCGCCAGAAAATTGAGGATGAATTCCCAGAACTGACGCACGGGCTTATTAAGATGCTATGGCCTAATTACCTGCGTCCGGTTCCGGCAATGACCCTTATTGAATATACGCCGGATATGGATAAGTCTTCTGTACCGGTGTTAATCCCCCGTAATGAGCAGTTTACAACCAACGCCGGGGAAATCAGAGTTGATGAAGTGCTGCCCTCTGATGCTAAAAAGGAGGAGCCGCCTCCCTGTACCTTCACTCTCTGCCGGGATATCTGGCTGCTGCCCGTTCGCCTGGAGCAGATTGAAAACCGCAGTACGACCCGTAATGGTGTTATCAACATCACCTTTTCGGTCGCACCGGGAACGGACTTCCGCACGCTGGATCTGAACAAACTTCGCTTCTGGCTCGGCAATGACGACAACTATACCCGTGACCAGCTTTATTTATGGTTCTGCGAATACTTGCAGGGTGCCGACCTGACTGTGGGTGAACAGCATATTCGCCTGCCTGAGTTTATGCTAAAAGCTGTCGGTTTTGAGCCGCAGGATGCCATGCTGCCCTGGCCGAAAAACGTCCACAGCGGCTACCGGATCCTTCAGGAGTATTTCTGTTACCCCGATGCGTTTCTCTTTTTTGATCTTTGTGGTTGTCCGGCTTTGCCTGACGGATTGCAGGCGGAATTCTTTACCCTGCAACTGCGTTTTTCGCGCCCTTTGCCCGTGGACATCCGGCTGCGCCGCGATTCCCTGCGCCTGTATTGCGCACCTGCCATTAATTTATTTATCCACCATGCAGAAGCCATCACGCTGGACAACCGGCGGGCAGACTATCCGCTGGTTCCCAGCCGCCATTACCCACAACATTACGATGTATTTTCCGTTAACAGTGTGGTGAGCCAGGTCCAGGATATGTTCAGGAAAAAAGATCTGGGGCGTCCTGTTTCGACGCAGGCCGCGCGCCAGTGGCCAGCCTTTGAAAGTTTCAGCCATCAGATGGAATACAGCCGGAAGCGGGAAGTGGTGTACTGGCATCACCGGACCAAAACATCCCTGTTCCATCGCGGCTTTGATCATACCCTTGCCTTTATACATGCTGATGGCAGTTATCCTGCATCGCCGTCTGTGGGAACATGCCCTCGGCTGGCTGAAGGAAAAGCGCGCACGCCAGCCGCTGAACGGGATTATTCTGACACTCGATTTACCCGATCTGCTGACCGCAGACAAACGCCGCCGCGAGCATCTGTTACAGACGCTGCGCAGCCGCTTACAGGATATACGCCAGCATCTTCACTGCCAGTTACCGGTTTACGTGGTACTGACCCGGCTTGATTTATTACAGGGTTTTGCCGCCCTGTTCCAGTCACTCAACAGACAGGATCGCGATGCGATTCTGGGCGTCACGTTCACCCGCCGCGCCCATGAAAATGATGACTGGCGAACAGAGTTGAATGCTTTCTGGCAGACATGGGTGGATCGAATGAATCTGGCGTTGCCGGATCTGATGGTCGCTCAGACTCACACCCGCGCGTCTTTATTCAGTTTTTCCCGCCAGATGCAGGGAAGCCGTGAACCGCTGGTGTCACTGCTTGAGGGTCTGCTTGATGGCGAAAATATGAACGTGATGCTGCGTGGTGTCTATCTCACCTCTTCGCTTCAGCGTGGGCAGATGGATGATATATTCACCCAGTCTGCCGCCCGCCAGTACCGGCTGGGCAATAACCCACTGGCGTCCTGGCCCCTGGTGGACACCGCGCCTTATTTCACCCGCAGCCTGTTCCCGCAGGCATTACTCGCAGAGCCTAATCTGGCAACAGAGAGCCGCGCCTGGCTGATACGTTCCCGTCGCCGCCTGACGGTTTTCTCTGCCACAGGCGGCGTGGCAGCACTGCTGCTCATCACCGGCTGGCATCACTATTACAACGGTAACTATCAGTCCGGCATCACCGTGCTTAAGCAGGCCAAAGCCTTTATGGACGTGCCGCCTCCGCACGGGGAAGATGACTTTGGCAACCTGCAACTGCCGCTCCTGAACCCGGTACGCGATGCCACACTGGCCTATGGCGACTGGGGCGACCGCAGCCGTCTGGCCGATATGGGACTGTACCAGGGACGACGTATCGGGCCTTATGTGGAACAGACCTATCTGCAACTGCTGGAGCAACGTTACCTGCCCTCGCTGTTTAACGGGCTGGTCAAAGCGATGAACGCCGCGCCGCCGGAGAGTGAAGAAAAACTCGCGGTGCTGCGCGTAATGCGAATGCTGGAGGACAAAATCGGCGCTGAAAGCCGTGCAGTTACGGCTTGATCAGAACAGCAGCGATCCGATATTCGCCACCCGCCAGATGGCAAAAACGCTGCCTGCTCCGCTCAACCGCTGGGTTGGCAGGCTGGCTGACCAGGCCTGGCATGTGGTGATGGTGGAGGCTGTTCATTATATGGAAGTGGACTGGCGCGACAGCGTGGTGAAACCGTTTAACGAGCAACTGGCAAATAACTATCCGTTTAATCCGCGTTCTGCACAGGATGCCTCACTGGATGCCTTCAAACGCTTCTTTAAACCGGATGGCATACTGGATACCTTCTACCAGCAGAACCTGAAGCTGTTTATCGATAATGACCTGAGTCTGGAGGATGGCGATAACAACGTCATTATTCGCGAAGATATTATTGCGCAACTGGAAACTGCGCAGAAAATCCGTGACATCTTCTTCAGCAAACAGAACGGTCTGGGAACATCCTTTGCCGTGGAAACGGTATCGCTTTCAGGCAATAAACGCCGCAGTGTACTGAACCTTGACGGTCAGTTAGTCGATTACAGCCAGGGCCGTAACTATACCGCCCATCTGGTCTGGCCTAACAACATGCGCGAAGGCAACGAAAGTAAGCTGACGCTCATCGGCACCAGCGGCAACGCGCCGCGCAGTATCAGCTTCAGCGGGCCGTGGGCGCAGTTCCGCCTGTTCGGGGCCGGACAACTGACCGGAGTACAGGATGGCAACTTTACCGTGCGCTTTAGCGTGGACGGTGGCGCGATGACCTACCGTGTGCATACCGACACGGAAGATAACCCGTTCAGCGGTGGGTTGTTCAGCCAGTTTGGTCTGTCAGACACACTGTACTGAGGAGGCAGGGATGAATAGTAACGTACTGACACAAACTATCGTTACCGGCAGTGACCCGCGCGGGCTGCCGGAATTCAGCGCCATCCGCGAGGAAATAAACAAAGCCAGCCACCCGTCACAGCCTGAGCTGAACTGGAAACTGGTGGAGTCGCTGGCGCTGGCGATTTTTAAAGCCAACGGTGTGGATTTACACACCGCCACCTACTATACGCTTGCCCGGACACGGACACAGGGACTGGCGGGATTCTGCGAAGGTGCGGAACTGCTGGCGGCAATGGTAAGCCACGACTGGGATAAGTTCTGGCCGCAGGGCGGCCCGGCGCGTACTGAAATGCTGGACTGGTTTAACTCCCGAACCGGCAATATTCTGCGTCAGCAAATCTCCTTTGCGGAATCCGACCTACCACTGATCTACCGCACAGAGCGGGCATTGCAGCTTATCTGCGATAAGCTCCAGCAGGTGGAACTGAAGCGCGTTCCGCGCGTGGAGAATCTGCTCTATTTTATGCAGAACACGCGTAAACGGCTTGGACCCCAGCTGAAGAGTAACACTGAGAACGCCGCACAGACCACGGTCAGAACGCTGATTTATGCCCCGGAAACACAGGCATCTTCCACACCAGAAGCGGTAGTGCCTCCCCTGCCCGGCCTGCCTGAGATGAAAGTGGAAGTTCGCAGTCTGACAGAGAATCCCCCACAGGCCAGTGTGATAAATCAAGGCAGTACGGTAAGAGGGTTTATCGCAGGGATCGCCTGTTCAGTGGCTGTCGCCTCAGCATTGTGGTGGTGGCAGGTCTATCCGGTGCAGCAGCAACTGTTACAGGTTAACGACACCGCTCAGGGCGCAGCAACGGTGTGGATGGCCTCACCTGAACTCGAAAACTATGAGCGCAGGCTGCAACAACTTCTTGATACCTCCCCGGTACAGCCGCTGGAAACCGGGATGCAGATGATGCGTGTTGCCGACAGTCGCTGGCCGGAAAGCCTGCAACAGCAACAGGCCTCGACACAATGGAATGAGGCACTCAAAACCCGCGCACAGAGTAGCCCGCAGTTGCGTGGCTGGTTGCAGACCCGCCAGGACTTACATGCTTTTGCAGATCTAGTGATGCAGCGCGAGAAAGAGGGACTAACCCTTTCCTATATCAAAAATGTCATCTGGCAGGCGGAGCGGGGACTGGGGCAGGAAACACCCGTTGAGTCTCTGTTGACGCAGTACCATGATGCCCGTGCGCAGAAGCAGAATACAGATGCGCTGGAAAAACAAATTAATGAGCGACTCGAAGGCGTGTTAAGCCGCTGGCTGCTGCTGAAGAATAACGTCATGCCAGAGGCGGCAACCGGTACCACGGCCGAAAAATAATTATTTAATTAAAGGAGATTATCATGGCAAATATAAGTTATTTATCTTTGAGTGGAGAGACACAAGGGCTAATTTCAGCAGGTTGCTCAACGCTTGATTCTGTCGGAAACAAAGCGCAGCCAGAACATAAAGATCAGATCATGGTTTATGCGTTAATGCATTCCATCTCAAGAAGTCAAAATGTCAATCATCATGAATTAATTATCACCAAACCGGTTGATAAATCCTCACCATTGCTGGCAAAAGCACTTAGTGACAATGAAAAAATGGCAATATGTGAATTTATACTCTACCGAACCAGTAAAGCGGGTATTTACCAGCCTTATTATAAAATAAATCTGTCAAAAGCCCGAATATCAAGTATTGATTTTGTCACACCGCATGCTGTCCTGGAAAAAGAACTGGAACCACAGGAGAGAATTGCCTTTATTTATGAAGATATTTCCTGGGAGCATACGTTAGCCGGTACGAATGCAATGAGTAAATGGCAGGATCGTGTACAGTAACTTACTGTAATAACATAATAAATTACTATTGCGGAGAGATAAAATGGCTGGTTTAAGGAATAACAACAACACACAGAATGCACAGTGGGCTGATTATGTGGGTGACATTCTTCGGGGGGCTCAGCCGATAAACCAGCTAGTACCTCAGCACCCTTATCTTAACGACGTCCCACTCATTGATGAGTTAAGGCATCAGAACACTCATCATGTTATTCTCTTGACACTTGATGTTGCAAAAAAAATACTCAGCCCAATAACATCATTTGATTACATTCATTTTATCACTACACATCCTTCAGGTATAAAAGATACACTCGCCTGGTTAGTTAACGCGAGTAAATTAATGACTGAGTTTGATGACAATGGGAAAATTATATTTAACCTTAATGCCTTAAAGTATACAAAAGCAAGTTACTTTGAAATACTTGGAGAGAAATATATAAAAATCACAACATCCAGCCCCTGGCTTTTAGAAAAGCTCGGTAAATATATTTTCTCTTCACGAGCGCCTCAAGTTCTGGAACTCGCTATTGGCTGGCGAGGAGCTTTATCTGAATCAATAAAAGGAGTTAAGTTCTGTATCTGGTTTTCAGTAGCCTGGAGAACCATAGAATTTATTATGAGTTCAGAGCGAGATCTGGTTAATTTTCTTGGCGATTTTTCAATGGATGTGGCCAAAGCAGTTATAGCCGGTGGTGTTGCAACCGCTATTGGAAGCCTGGCTTCTTTTGCCTGTGTTAGCTTTGGCTTTCCAGTAATTCTTGTCGGAGGAGCAATTTTACTGACAGGGATAGTGTGTACAGTTGTTTTAAATGAAATCGATGCTCAATGCCATTTATCAGAAAAATTAAAATATGCAATTAGAGATGGACTAAAACGGCAACAGGAACTTGATAAATGGAAAAGGGAAAACATGACTCCATTTATGTATGTTCTTAACACTCCACCCGTGATATGAGGATTAACCATGCGTTTACATGTTAAATTAAAAGAGTTTCTTTCGATGTTTTTTATGGCCATATTATTTTTCCCTGCATTCAATGCTTCTTTGTTTTTTACCGGAGTTAAACCTCTATATTCAATAATAAAATGCTCCACGGAAATATTTTATGATTGGAGAATGTTGATTCTGTGCTTTGGTTTCATGTCGTTTTCCTTTTTAAATGTTCATGTAATTTTACTTACGATAATAAAATCATTCTTAATCAAAAAAACGAAGGTAGTCAATTTCGCCACAGACATAACAATACAGCTAACTCTTATATTTTTACTAATAGCTATCGTAATAGCACCTTTAATAGCTCCTTTTGTCACAGGATATGTCAATGCTAATTATCACCCCTGCGGTAATAATACGGGGATTTTCCCAGGAGCAATCTATATTAAAAATGGCATGAAATGTAATAATGAATATATTTCTCGCAAGGAAGATTCAGCAGTTAAATAATTAAATATTCTAAAACAAACAGTTTTTAACTCCGGATTCCATGTCCTTTCTTGCACTGTCTTTGTCAAGAAAAATTTCTTATGCAAAGAATTTTGTATTATTGCCGCCAGAAATTCCTGGCGGCAGATATAATTTATTATTGATAGCGGTTAACCAAATCTTTTACCATCGCTTTATAGGTCTTTTGCTTAAGTTGCATGATTTGCTGCTCTGTCATATCAGTCGTACTGGCTTCATTCTTGTCGGGCAATGGTGGAAGCACTTTATATTCATAATTCACCGGCGACCAGGTAGCCCACTCACCTGTTGCCACATCCACCAGCGTGAAACGTACCAGGTAGCGCAGGGAGATAGCGTCGGTGAGTTTTTCATTTTTATAGTCGGACCATACTGTTGATTTCAGCGCAGAGTCATATTTTCCTGTCTGCAATGTATCCTGGTAAACAATAATCGCTTTCTGATGTCCTTTTGCAGCCACAAAACGCAGTGCCTGCATCCAGTTCATATTCTCAGCACTGGCAACATCCTCGTTCTCATTTTTATCTTTGTTTTTGTTACAAGTCAGAGGCTTTTGCCTGTCCGGGATACCAGAGAATGTGGAAACAGTATAATATTTTCGCATCTCCTCCTGCATAATGGTTTCCGGTGCGCGGTTGCCGGATTGAACAAGTATTACAGGAGAATTAAGGGGAACGCGGAACTCATCTCCATCAAGCGCAGCTTGAATATCCTCTTCGGATACGGCCAGAGTGGTTTCATTACCGAATAAATCTTTGTCTGTCAGTTGCTAGGGAGTGTTTTTATTAATATTACTTTGTGTGACTTGAGCTTTTTTCTTCTTTTCATCAATAGAAGATTCAGAGGCACATCCTGCAAGCAGCGAGAATAACACACATATGCAACAAAGCTTTTTTGAATTCATAATTGGATACTCCCTCGCCTGTCATAATCATGGTAATGTTTAGCTAACGATTTTTAATTATATACTCCACTTGAATCAGAACAAACAAAAATAACAGTATATATAAATTCATTAAATCAATAGAAAAATGAAAATCATAACATTCAAATATATTTAAATTGAATGATTCGATAGTATGATTAAATATTAATGATATGGTCTACCATATGTGATTAACACATTTACAGCATAACAAAACCATAGACCGAAGAAATAGCGGGATTTAAATGCAAAAAAAACCGCAAAATTAAAAATCTTGCGGTTCTCTGAACTCATTTTCATGAGTGAATTTGGCGGAACGGACGGGACTCGAACCCGCGACCCCCTGCGTGACAGGCAGGTATT
>ENA-OWPJ01000940-OWPJ01000940.1-human-gut-metagenome-genome-assembly--contig:-NODE-940-length-16588-cov-2.66364_pt1 | contig 16588 bp, 14 predicted proteins | sample MGYA00248264_ERZ651846 | MGnify/ENA primary metagenome ERZ651846 (study PRJEB26924, sample SAMEA4378271) | human gut metagenome | biome: human gut; feature: human-associated habitat; material: faeces...
TCAGGAAGAAGGAGCCGCGGCTTTTTGCTGCTGGTAATTTCTGTTATTTTACGGTTTCTGTTGTTTTACAATTTCTGCCATCTTTTGGTTCATTCATTGCACGTTTTATTCGATTACCTGGTCGCCGTCCTTAATGCAGTAATTTGCATTCACGCCAAGGCGGACCATCCAGTTCTTTGTCTCCTGTGTAAGCCAGATGCCGCTTCCGGATCCGCCGCCGTTGTCATTATCCCACAGCCACTGGGGGGTGGGCCAGAGAGCAACGCTGGGTCTTAACGCCTTGTAGACCTCATATCCTACGCCGTTCTGTCCATGGTGGGCCACCTGGACAATATCACACTTAAGGGCGCTCAGATCATGGTCGGCCATCAGCTGCTCGCCGCCTGATTTAGCCAAATCCCCAAGGAACACGGTGTTTGTCCCATTCAGGGATACCATATAGGCCACGCTGCTGTTATTGACAAAATCATTATTCATCTTATATGCCTGATTCAACACCTGAATCCTGGCAGGGCCTGCCTGGATAACCTGTCCCGACACAATATCACCGTGAAGGATATTCTGAGGCACCAGACCAAAGGCTCCCTTGATGTAGGCCACCATCTTGGCGACCTCAGGGTCCTTCTCAGCATACCAGCTGTCCTCTGCAAAGGAATAGTAGATGCCGTCAATGGTAATCTCTCCGTTATGCTTGTACAGAATGTCTGCCAAAGCTCCCACATGGTCTGAATCAGGGTGGGTCAGAAGCCATGCCTGGACATGACCGCCCTTCTGCTTAATCTGGTTCAGAAGATAATCCGTATTATTGGTCCAGCCACCGTCCACTACGATGAGGCCGCCCTCACCTGTCTCAATGATAACCGACAGAAGCTGGGCTGCCGTGTCGTGGTTGGCCAGCATGGTGAGACGGCCGGCCCCGAACAGGGAAGTGGAATCTGTCTTGGGAGTGGTGACTTCCCCAAATGCGGCAATCTGAGCCTTGGCCTGAATGACCGGCTGGCTGGCGCTGCCTGGGATGACTGGGCTGTCTCCCCTTCATCCCTGATGATAATTTTGTCCGGGGAAGACAGCATCTGTCCCTGGGCCTTTAGCGGCTGGGAGTTGGTCATGGCCAAGCTGTCCAGATTCCCTCCGGTCATTGTCAGTGTCATGATGGCCAGCAGCCCGGCGGCGGCCTGTTTCCAGTATCTGTCAATCCTCATCCCAATATCTCCTTAATCATCTCTTTACTGAATCTGAGCCGTCAGCTCCCTCTGTTCCCCTGCCTTCATAACGTCGTTTACAAGGTATGCGCTTTCATCCCCCTCTTTGTCGTAAGGGAACACCTGAACAAGCACGTCATGCTCGTCAAAGTAACTGCCGTAGTAAGTACTGTCCGTATCCTCCGGGTCTGGCGCTTCATAATAGAAATTCTGCTCCGCAATGTAGGTGCCCACTGCCTTCAGTACTTCCTGGCCATAAACCACAGCAATGTCCCCTGTGGTCTTATGGGTCACGGGAAGCAAAACAACGACCCTGTTGCTGCCGGCATCATACTTGGCATCCAGATCCATCACATAATCAGCAAACACCCCGTAAGGCTCCAGGAACTGATCCCTGAGGTCTTCCCTTACCTCCTGCCAGTCGATGTTAATATTTTTATCAACCTCCAGGTCAGGCTGTCCGTCCCCCTGAACCACACCGTTGCTGGGAGAAACAATGTTGCTCTGGGTACAACCGCAAAGCAGGGCCGCTGAAGCTAATAATATCAATGATAATTTCTTTAATTTTCTCATGATATGGTAATCCTCCTTTTTGTCAACGTTACTATTATAGCTAAGATTACAATAATTTAACAGTCCTTTTTTCTTACAAAATTATTGATGTTTTTACAAGTTCCTCTTGATTTTTCCAGGAACTGATGATAATATGTTCAATATAGTTAATTTAAATCAATTTTTGAACATCCAGGAGGATACAGCCATGAAACAAGATAAAAACCGCAGTATAGACACTCCATTAAAGAACAGACTGGACTGGGTCACAACCATCATTCCCTTTGTGACCATACTGGCCCTCTGTTCCCTGTTCATGATATTCCCGGACGCCTCATCCCAAGTGCTTGGTTCTGTGCGATTTTTCCTGGGGGACCAGTTTGGAGGCTATTATCTTCTCCTTGGGCTGGGCGCCTTAATCTGCTCCCTGTACATGGCGTTTTCGCGCTATGGCAAAATAAAGCTTGGGAATCTTGAAAAGCCGCAGTATTCCTCCTTTCAGTGGGGTTCCATGATGTTTACGGCGGGATTGGCAGCCGACATACTGTTCTACTCCCTGTGCGAGTGGATGCTCTACGCAGGCGAGCCCCATATCACGGACATGGGAGCCATGCAGGACTGGGCATCCACCTATCCTCTGTTTCACTGGGGCCCCATCCCATGGAGCTTTTACATCATTCTGGCTGTGTCCTTTGGCTTTATGCTTCATGTGCGCAAGCGGAACAAACAAAAGTACTCCGAGGCATGCCGGCCGCTTCTGGGCAGACGTGTGGACGGTGTTTTGGGCAAACTCATTGACCTGACAGCGGTATTTGCCCTTCTGGCCGGCACTGCCACTACATTTTCCCTGGCAACGCCCCTTCTTTCCATGGCCTTAAGCCGTGTGCTGGGCATACCTGAAAACAATTTCCTGACCATCGGCATCCTGGTCATCATCTGCGTTGTGTATACCATGGCCGTATACTTCGGCATGCAGGGCATTGCCAAACTGGCAGCCTCCTGCGTGTACCTGTTCTTCGGACTGCTGGCCTATTTCCTTTTGTGCGGGGGCGAGACACGCTATATCATCGAGACAGGCATCACCGCAGTGGGGAACATGGTGCAGAACTTCGTGGGCATGGCCACCTGGACCGATGCCATGCGCACCTCCTCCTTTCCCCAAAACTGGACCATCTTTTATTGGGCCTACTGGATGGTATGGTGTGTTGCCACCCCCTTCTTCATCGGCACCATCAGCAAGGGAAGGACCATCCGCCAGACTGTGCTGGGAGGTTATTTCTTCGGTCTCTCAGGCACCTTTACATCCTTCATCATCCTGGGCAATTACGGACTTGGACTGCAGATGCACGGAAAGCTGGACCTGATGGGTGTCTATGCAAAAACCGGAGATCTGTACCAGGCCATCATATCCATATTTGAGACAATGCCTGCGGCCAAGGCCGGACTGGTTCTCCTGGCCATTACCATGATTGCCTTTTATGCCACTTCCTTCGACGCCCTGACCATGGTGGCCAGCTCATACTCCTATAAGTCCCTGGGCGCTGAGGAAGAGCCTCACAAGCAGGTAAAGCTGTTCTGGGCCATACTGCTGATGCTGCTGCCCATAGCCCTGATTTTCGCGGAGAATTCCATGGCTAACCTGCAGACTGTGTCCATCATAGCAGCTTTTCCAATTGGTTTCATTATTGTCATGATTGTATGGAGCTTTTTCAAAGACGCCGGGCACTACCTGGACAAAGAGAATTCCGAAACGCGGAATATGGAATAATGTAATTGAATGGTATAACTGGATGGTATAATTAAATCGTTGCAAACATCATAAAATCAATAAACGAGGACCGGTCTCCCTGTCCTCGTTTAATTTTGTACACACATAGTTATGTACGCTCCTTATCCTTCATTATCCTCCCACAGAATCTTCTGAATCCTGTCCTCGGCCTCCAGCTCGTCACTTCCCTTAAAGTAAAAAGTCAGAAAACCTGTCATTCTAAGATTCTTTACTTCGTCGTATTGCTTGACATTTGCTGTATACTTATCGCTGGTGACAAAAATATCGCAGTCAAATTGATTTGCCGTCTGAATCAAATAAGAAATAGGGATTGGCCTAAAGACTCTTTCCCTGCTGTCAACTTGTTTCGTTAACATAGAATCACCTCAATTCAAAACAAAACCGACTACTGGTTACCACCCTCCTCTGAATAATTATACATGCCCCTATGTACTTAGAATAACATTTTTTTCCACTAAATTCAAGGGATTGACGCATTAAATTTATATAGTTTTTGTAAATTTTAAACTAAAAGTCAGAGAAAAACCCTATTTTCACCTCCGTTTTGTTGCAAATGTAACAAAGCTGGTAAAAATAGGGTTTTACTGTAATTTACATTTAACCGGCGCTAACGCTGACACCTTTTACAGCCCATTGATAATTGCGCAGTGCCTGCTGGAGATTCAGGTCAGCACACTTAAATCCGGACTGGGCCTGGAGATAGGCCAGCTCCTGCTGCATGAACTGAATCTGGCTCAGCGTTCCATTCTGCCTCTGAATCTGCGCTGCATTCCATGTGAGCTGGGCACTCTGGTACGCAGTGGAGGCTGAATCATAGGCTGCTTTTTTCTCCAGTATGGTGTCATACAATGTCTGCATATCAGAACGGAGCTGGTCCTCTGAATAGTCCACGGTACGCATCTTATTGGCCTTCTGCGTCATTTCTTTGGTGGTTCGGACCTGGAAGTCGCTCATCCCTGACCCTGAACCGCTCCGCATGCTGATCAGGCTGTAATTGTTGTTTACCGCGGTTTCCTTGTCGGATGCCAAATCCAGGGTTCCGATAACCGATGGGTCTGCTGCCGGAACCGGACCAATGACAGTATCCGCGCCTTTCTCCCATCCGGTGTAGTAACAGAGGGTCTTATATATCTGGTCAATTCCCGCATCTATACTCTCCAGCTGGGATTTTGCCGAGGACAGCTGGGCTGCGGCCGAAAGCACGTCTGCATCCACCGCAAGCCCCTGGGCCTGCATGGTCTGCTGTATGGCCTGGGCTGTCTGGGCTATCTCCAATGCCTTGGCTACCACAGTCCTCTGTGCCAGGTAATACTCATACTGGTTCATCAGAGTCTCCGCGCCGGACACAATCATGTTCACCTGGCGGTCCACGCTCCGGCTGGACTTGCTGCGCTCAATGGAACGGTCCATGGACCCTGCGCTGGAACGCAGCATCCTGGCACCTCCCACCACCTGCATGACCGCAGGATTACCGCTGCCCAGAACATCTGCCAGCTGGTCTGCCTGGGACATATAATCATCAGCCACCACTCGCATAGCCGTTGCAATGCTTCCCTGGTCCTCTTCCATGGTATCAATCATGGAGTACGCGCTTTTTATAGGGGCATAGCAGTTCTTAATAAGATCTGTCAATTCATCGTACTCCATGTGGCTGTCCTGGAGCCGGGCCATGGCCTCTGTGTACGTATCCCCCGGCACCACTCCCGGCTCGTCTGCCAGCGCAGCGCCTGCACCGCCCACCGCCATCACGGCTGCCAGCGACAAAGCCATGAAGCCTTTTCGTCTGTTCATATTCATCTGTCCAACCTCCTTACCTTTCTTCAACCGGCCTAATTGGAGGTTGTGAGACCTTTTACATTCCAATCATAGGCTTCCATGGCCAGCAGAAGCTGAAGCTTATCTGTCTCCACACTGTTCTTGGCGGATATATAGCTGTTAAGCACATTCTGGTATTCCAGCTCTGTAATTTCGCCTACCGCTCTCTTGGCCGTTGCCGTGTTCAGGTTAACGGAGGCAACATCCAGGGCCATCACGGCCGCGTTCAGGGAATCACGTCCCGTAAGCACTGTATTATACTGGTTTCTAAGGGATTTGGCCGCCTTATCCTTTGCATCCTGGATCTGTGCCTGGTTGGAGTCAATCAGGTACTGGCTGGTCAGGTTGCCGGCCTTCTTCTCAAAATATTTCACATCATAATTATTCGCGATGGCCGTCTCCATATCAGCGTCCGGATTCATAGATGCAATCCGGTTCAAATCAGGCTCGGGCACATCCCTAATCTCAGGCTGTCCGTCCACTGCCCATCCTAACATCAGACAGAGACTCCTGTGGACATTGTCAGCTGATTTCTGTGCAGTAAGGATAGCTGTATCCTGGTCCTGTACACTCTTTAATGCACTCAGCACATCTGCCTGGGTTGCCATGCCGGCTGCCTGGCGGGCTGCGGTTGCTTCATACTGGGCCTGCATCAGATTCCTGGCGCTCTGAAGATTTTCCATATTGTACCGTGACTGCTCATAAGTCACCATCAGCTGCTGGGCCTGATACACAAGTCCTGCCTCTGTCTGGTCATACTGAATCTTCTCCATGTCCGCGTCCTGATAGTTATTGTCGGCCTGCTGCTGGAGTACGCCCACCTGGAACCTGGCTGTGGCCCATGCCACGTCATCGTCGCTGTCTGCATTATTCCAGATGGCATCAATATCATCCATATAATCATCGTAGGCCGCATTCAGATCCTTGCCCTTCTGATCCTTATAGGTAGACCGGTTGCTGCGGACCGTTGGGTTGTACTCATGCACCAAGTCCTTTAACTCCCCGAATTCCAGCACATTATCCCTGAGGGAGGCCCATTTATCCTCGCTGTATGCGAATTCAGGACTTATATCCTTGTTGATATCAGGTGCAGGCGGCTCTGCAATCGTATGGGCATCATCCGGCTTGCTTACATTGGGCCTTTTCCCGCTGGCCGCAAATGAGGTCAGGGGCATTGTCCCGGCCATGGTAATGGCTGCCAGGACAGCTGCTGCCCGGTATCCGTATTTCCTGTTCCTTAAATTCTTCATCTCTTATCTCCTCTTTTCTGTGTTTCCTTATCACGTCAGTTTCCGGTGTTACGGCAGACACCGTATTCCATTATAAGCATTTCCTTCTTTGTCACTTCCAGAAGTTTTTCCCGGTCCACCACGTTCTTATAATACAGCGTTACAGCCCTGATGATGATAAGCATGGCCATGTCCACCAGATACGACAGAGTCTCTTCATCAACAGGATAACGTTCCCTGTCAATCCCTTCATAAAGCTTATGAACGAATTCACCATAGGACTCATCCTGAAGCAGAAAGCCCTTGATTCCAAATAAATGGTTCTGGTCCACCACACTTAAATCCGACAGCATGTTCCTGTACATCTTATAGCCCAGGCCTCCATGGTCCTCATCCACCACTGCCTCCAGAAGCTTAAGGGCTGTGCCAAAAGGATTTCCCCCCTGTTCCTTCAGGGTTCTGAAGATCCTCTCCTGGCAGTTATCCCTGAAGCCTCTGAGCATATACCGCATCAGGTCGTCCTTATCTTCAAAATATGTATAAAAGCTCCCTCTGGATATGTCTGCCTCCTTGATAATCTGGTTGATGGATGCAGATGAATAAGGAACCCTTGAGAATTCGTGGACCGCCGCTTCCAGTATTGCCTGCTTCTTCTCTTCCTTTAGTTTCAAAAACCGTTGTGTAGGCATGAATCCAGCCTCCTAGCCCTCTTTTGTAAGATACAATCATATTCCTCTTGGTGACATAATGTCATTTGTGACAATATGTCACGAACCCAATTATAAACACATATGCCATGGATTGTCAAGAAAGGAAGAATTAAATTTCCATAAACAGAAAGTGCCGGATTTCTCCCCGCCCTATATCTTCATATATAGTACCTCTAAAAACTCCACTGCGTTCAAAAGGAGACCACCCGTTTTCACGGGCAGTCTCCTCTCTGATACGAAAATAGGTTTCCTGTTAAAATTTATCCTTCCACTGGGCAATGTTATCCTTGTCAAAACGCAGCGGCTCTCCTAAAAGCACCTGGGTTCCTCCGTCATAGTATTCCTCGATGGTGAATTTTCCCAAGTCGCCGGCATCCACAATATCCCCAACCTTGCCGGTTGCAGCTCCTGTAACCAGTGCATGGGCAGAATATGCTCCTAACGCTCCCTGGTCCAGCGGATTCCACAGATAGGCGTCATAACAGATTCCATTTTCAATATAAGGCGCCATCTCAGAGGGCAGGCCGACTCCGGTTACCTTGCAGTCAGAACCCTGGTCCTGGATCACCTTGGCTGCTGCCAATATGCCTACCGTTGTAGGGGAGATGATTGCTTTGAGGTCCGGATTGTTCTGAAGCATGGCCTGGGCCTCGCTTGTGGACTTGTCAGGCAGGTCATCGCCATAAGCTATATCCAGCACTTCAATGTTCTTATAGTCCTCTGGATGTTCCTCAACCTCCAGAACCATTGCTTTACACCAGTCGGCATGAAGCTGGGATTCAGGATTTGCAGAAAGTATGCCTATCTTTCCTGAGCTGCCAGGTCCTCCGCAGATTGCCAGAGCCGACTGCATCTGGGCCCTTCCCACCTCGTCGATGCTGCACTGCTCCACATGTACCTGACGGCTGTCAGGGTTCACTGCCGTATCCACGGAATTTACTGCTATTCCCTGGGACATTGCCTGCTGTAGAATAGGCTGCAGGGCGTTAAAATCAGCGCCAATTACCGTTATGGCATCCACATTCTGGGCAATAAGCTGGGTAATGATCTCAATTTCTTTTTCTGCTGTGGGCTGGTCAGCTCCACGGTAAACAGCTTCCACGCCAAGTTTGTCACAGGCTGCCTTGTATCCGTCAAACATCAAAAGGAATATGGGGTCTGCCGCTGTCTTAGATACAAATGCATATACCTTTTTCTCTCCGTCCTCAGGCTGTGTGCCTGCTTCCTGTGCCGCAGTTGCTGCTGCATCCTCTCCAGCCTTGGCAGCCTCCGTAACAGCCGCTGTCTCTTTGCTTTCCTCCTTCTGCCCCGTGCTACATCCGGTCAGACTCCCCAGTACCATAGCTGCCGCAAGCATAAGTGATAATGTGCGTTTCTTCATAATCTTTTTCCTCCTTTAGTATTTTTGTTTGTTATGTATGACACGTTGTCTAATCCACCTGCCTGAGGCAGATTCAGAAATCACTTCCTTTAGATTAGGAATCGCAACCGCTACTACCAGCAGCGCTCCAATAATAATCATGAGAATCTGCGATGAAACATTTACAATTCCAAGTCCATACCGCAGGAATCCGATTGAAAACACTCCCAGAACAGCGCCCAGAACCTTTCCCTTTCCTCCTGCAGTGCTGACTCCGCCCAGGATTGCCATTGCTATGACTTCCATCTCGTATCCTTTTGCAATACTGGCCCTGGCGCTTCCCAGCTTTGAGATAAGGAAAAGCCCTGCAAATCCTGCGCATAATCCGCTGAGGGTAAAAACCAGTACCTTAATCTGATTGGTCTTTATACCGGAAAACCGGCTGGCTTTGGCATTGCTTCCAATGGCATACAGGGAACGTCCGAATTTTGTCCTGTGAATCACAAATGCAAATATCAATGTCTCCACAAAGAATACAATCAGAATCAGAGGAATTCCCGCCACCTTGCTCCATGCCAAAAATGACATCTTGGAGGAAATGGATGTAATGGGCTTATCCTCCAGAATCATATAGGCAATCCCCCGAAACAGTATTTGATTGCCCAGCGTGACAATGGTGGAGTTTAAATCCGGAAATGTCACCAGCAGAATGCCGTTAAAGAAGCCGCAGGCTGCCCCCACCAGCAGTCCCACCATCATGGCCGGAACAATGGGCAGCCCAGCCTCGAACGCAACACCCGTACAGCATCCTGAAAGACACATAATAGATGCTATGGAAATATCTATCTCTCCCAAAAGAAGTACCATCATGGTGGTAAATACCATAAGCGCCTTATCCATGAACACCACCATATTGTTCATCATATTGTTAAAGTTCAGATAATTACTGGACAGGTTGATGTTAATAATATTTATGATAATGAATATTACAAATATCATTGTTTCCCATTGGAATAAAACGGATTTTAAGGAATGGGATCTTGTCTTTGCTGTTCCTTCCATAATTAATCCCTCCCCTGCAATGCCTTCTTGTCCATATGCTGCTGTGTAATGGAGTTGATTACAACAGAGGCAATGATGACAAACCCTTTGATACCCATTTGCCAGAATGAAGAAACCTGTATCAACGGCAGAATATTATTCAGTGTTCCAAAAAGCAGTACTCCCAATACCACGCCGCCCACTTTTCCAGAACCTCCGGTAATAAATACCCCTCCCAACACCACAGATGCAATTACGTTTAATTCATAGCTGCTGCAGGACTCTCCCTGAGCGTTGCCGAACTTGCATATCCACAGCATTCCTGCCAGGCCCGCTATCATACCGTTAATCACATAGGCCAGAAATTTAGTCCTTACCGGATTAATGCCGCTTATCTTGGCAGAAAGCTCATTGTTTCCAACTGCATACATATATCTTCCATTCCTGAAATACTGCAGGAATATGTATCCCATAACTGTTATGAGGATTGCGATAAATACAAGATTGTTGATTCCAAAAACCTTACCCGTAGATATACTCATGAATTCCTGGGTCATGTCTCCCTGTCCTACCCAGGCTCCTTTGCTGAACACATATACCAGGCCTCTCAGCATGTCACATACCCCCAGAGTACCTATCAGCGGAAAGATTCGCAGTTTCGCCACAATAAAACCATTCAGCAGCCCGGCCAATAGACCAATACCCAATGCGATCAGTACGATTACTATAATAGGTGTCTCCCTGTGATCCCTTAAGGTCAGAGCACATATCATCCCTGCCAGACCCATGGTAGAACCCAGAGACAAATCTATACATCCTGTCAGTATGACCATCATCATACCAACGGATACCATCATAAGAATGGCAGTTTCCCGCAGCAGGTCATTTAAGTTGGAGCTGGACAAAAAACGTCCTCCTGTCCTTACCTGCACCAGGACCGCAATGACAATAAGGATTGCAAAAAGCGTAAGTTCCCTTATGTTGTGAGACACAAAGCGTTTTAAATCAAAGTCTTTTGAAATGCTTTTCATCCATCTCACGCTCCCTCTTTCAAATCTTCATCTTTGACGGTCATAGCTGCCGCCAGTATCTCCTCCTGAGTCACATGAGATGCATCAAAAATTGCCGCCAGATGCCCCTCATGCATGACACCAATTCTATCTGCCATAGACATGACCTCAGGCATCTCGGAAGAAACCAATATAATTGCATATCCCTGGGCAGCCAGGTCAGACATAATAGAGTAAATCTGGGCCTTTGCACCTACATCCACGCCCTTTGTCGGCTCATCCAACAGCAGAATATTCACATCCGAGTTCAGAAGCTTCGCAAATACCACCTTCTGCTGATTTCCTCCTGACAGTGAATCCGCTCTGGAAAATATACTCTTGGCCTTGATCTGAAGCTTTTCACATAGCTCCCTCCCCGCCTGCCGTTCCCTTCCCGTATCAATACCAATCAGGCGGTTATATTTATCCAGCGTGGACAGGGTCATGTTCCTGTACAGTTCCCATGAGAGAATCAGGCCCTGCTGCTGCCTGTCCTCCGGCAGATACCCAACCCCCTTCTTCAATGCCTGGGACGGATGAGTAAAGCTGCATTCCTCCCCGTTTATAAGTATCGTTCCTGAATCCGGCTTTAAAAGACCGCATATTCCCTGACACACCTCGGAACGTCCCGCCCCAACCAGACCTGTAAGACCGAATATCTCGCCCTTCTTTACATCAAAGCTGATGTCCTTAAAGTATCCTTTTTTTGTAAGTCCTTTTACTTCAAGGGCTGTTTCCCCAATGGGAACCGCCTGCTTGGGATACAGCTGGGTAACCTCGCGTCCAACCATGGCCGATATAAGCTCATCCTTAGAAATCTTATCCACATCCCATGTACCTATATATCTGGCGTCCCTGAATACAGTAACCCGGTCTGCCAGCCTGTACATATCCTCCATCCTGTGGGAAATAAATATGATGGAAGTTCCCTCGGCTTTTAACTTCTCCGTTATGCGGTAGAGCTCCTCACATTCCCGCTTGGACAGGGCGGCGGTTGGCTCGTCCATAATGACAATCCGGGCTTTAGAGGAAACTGCCTTTGAAATCTCCACAATCTGCTGCTCCGCCACACTTAGATTTACCATCCTTGTCCTGGGATTGATGTCGCATCCCAGACTCATCAGAAGCTCCTTTGCCCTGCCATGCATCTCATTCCATTTAATAGACCCCGCCCTTGTCAGCGACTCATGACCGATAAATATATTTTCTGTCACGCTCAGATATGGATACACCGTACTGTGCTGATAAATAGCCGCTATACTGTTGGCTGCCGAATCATTGGTGTTTTTAAATACCACCTTCCTGCCGTTAATCAGGATATCCCCCTCTTCCGGTTCATGTACTCCGGTAATCACCTTAATCAATGTGGATTTTCCTGCGCCATTTTCACCCATTAATGCATGTATCTCACCCTGTTTCAGCTGGAACTGAACGCCATTTAAAGCAACTACACCGGGAAAACGCTTCGTGATATTTCTGAGTTCCAATATATACTCATCCACCAAATCCCACCTCCCAATCCAGAATAAAAAACACAATGCAAACTCCTTACTTAAAGCATAAGGCATGCACTGTGTTTCGTAAATGTAAAATCAAGAACTATTGTTGCACTTTTTTGAACTTTTATATATTTTTCTGATTCTTTTTGTTCTTTTTTCACCCCTCCCCGGCATCCTGCGTCATATAATGCATATTTTTTGCACATAAATCCATATCAATCGCTTGATTATTTGGTTATTTATACTCGCTCGGCCATACGCCCATTTCCTTTCTGAACACCTTTGAAAAATAATGGATATCCTTATATCCCACCTGGTCTGCCACTTCCTTAACCTGAATCTCCGGATGATTCTTAATCAATTGACAGGCCTTCTCCATCCTTATTTTTGTAAGGTACCTGGATGGAGAAAGACCCACGTATTTCTTAAAAATACGGCTTATGTATTCTGATACAAAACCAAATTCCATGGATAATTCTCCAGCCCTGATATTCCTCTGGTAATTATCCACCAGATACTGCTCTATCATGACAACCATCTGCGGCATGGCTCCCTCACTGCTTCCATCCTCTGCCAGATCTTCTTCCTGCCCATTCATCCTTTCCACCAGCTGAAACACCCGCGTCTTAAGCTCCCCGTAAGAAAATGTCTCGTAAACAGCATTCCACACACTGGCACGCACAGAATGGCTGCTGCCTTTTCCTCTTTCCAAAAATTCCATCATGAAATTTTCAATGGCCATGCATGTCTTATTCTTCTCCTCAAATTCCCTCATAAATGCGTCCAGCTGACTGCATGCCCCTCTGGTATCCCCTGCTTTCAGGGCTTTTACCATAACGGAAAATGCCTCTGTCTTCACATCCTTCTCCCATGTATCGTCATGAGGAGGACAGAAGCGTCCCCCGCAGCTATAGCATGACTTCCCGTATATGGATTCCGTCATTATTTGAATTCTGAGCTCCAGCACATACTGTCTGAAATCCTGGACCGGGACAGGTTCCGGCAAACCCGCGATTGCTATTACACCATCTGATTGTCCCACGGTATTCAATAGTTCCAAAGCCTTGGCTTCCACGTCCGTAATGCTGTCTTTGACGGCCACCACATATTCTCCGGCACCATCTGATGTCTGGAAAACAGTATCTTCATTCCCAAACATCTTAACCAGACCGGACTCTATATTTTTCTGGGATTCCGGATTCAGACCTCCCTTAACACAGCCTCTGCTGCGCATCCGTATCAGCAGCAGATACCATGACGATGCCTGCAGCTCATCATAAAAACACGATTTCTGCGTCAGCTCACCTCCGTCCAGCAGATTCTTGAAACATTCCCGCCTTCTGTTTCCCATCCTCAGATGATACTGTTTCTTAAGGACTTCGAGAATATCCCTCAGTTCTGTCTTATTCACAGGTTTTAGCAGGTAATCCGTAACACCATTTTTGTATGCCTGCTTGGCATATTCAAACTTATCATACCCGCTGAGCACCACGGTCTGAATCTCCGGTCTGTATTCATGAAGATACTGGAGAAGAGTGATTCCGTCTCCTCCAATCATCATGATATCCGTAAATACAACATCTACTTCCTCTGCCTCCAGAATGCGCTGTGCCTGGATTCCATTAAACGCTGTATACCGTACACTGAATTCCCGGTCCATCTCAGAAATGGTTTTACATATCATACGCTGGATAGGAGGCTCGTCTTCAACAACAAGAACATTAATCATTTATAATTTCCTTTCAAAACCACATAGGTATACCCATCGTTTCCAGTATATATCTCATATTCTACCTGTTCCTCATACAAAAGCCTCAGTCTGATAATGGTATTTGTAAGTCCTATGCCGCTGATTTTCTTCTGTTCTCCTTTCAGGAACCCCTCAACTTTCTCATTCAGCTCCGTCAGATCCCTTTCCTGGAAGGGCCGGCCATTATTCCTTACATGGATTCTCCAATGTCCATGACTTGCAGTGACTGCCACATGTATAATCCATGGAAAACCATTTTCGCCGAATCCATGTTTGAAGCAATTCTCCACAATGGGCTGAAGAATTACCCGGGGTACCTTCACACGCTCCAATTCCCCTGCTTCCTCAATATTATAAATAAGATTTTCCTCGTACCGGTCCTTCATCAACTCCAGATAATTCTCCGTATGGCGGACTTCATCCTCCAATGTACTGTTGCTCTCCTCCTCATAGACCGTGGAGTAACGCAGCATATCGGAAAGGCGGCTGCACATTCTCTCCACCTTTTCCTGCTGGTCCGCCGATGCGCTTATGACCGACAGTGTATTATATAGAAAATGGGGATTCATCTGACTTTGAAGTGCATTAAGCCGGGCTCCCAGCTCCAGCTGCATACTTTTAGACAGACGCTTAAGCGTCTCCTTAAAAGTGTTATTAAGGGCCATGATTTCATTCTCATCATTCCCCTCCAATGTCTTCATGTCCAGATTCGACCAGGAAATAGACTGTGCCGATACAATCATATCATTGATAGGCCTTGTCATCTTCAGTGATATTCGGTATGCCATGTATGCGGACAGGACCATGAATACAAAAATAGCCATGATAATTACCTTCTGGATATCCTGTATCACGTTGACGATGGAACTTTTATTGCGCACCATCACTGCCATCCAGCCGGATGTCTCCGATATACCGGCCGAGAGATACTGCTCCTGTGCCCTGTTCCCAACCTTTATCCGGCAAAACCCGTACCGGCTGTCCGGATTTTTGGATGCCTGACTGTAATAAAAATCATAGTACTCAGGAGGACATATACTTTCCATGCTGTTAAATATGCATCTGCCCGAAGAGTCAAACAGGAGCACTGCCATGTCCTGATCAAGGCCTGGCAGAAGGGTCTTGACCAGCTTCTGGAAATCCTGCTGTATTTCTATGATGCCGTACATATCATCCTGAATCTTATTGCCCAGCGGACAGTACAGAGAAATCATCTCATAGCCCACTTTACTGTTCCAGTAATCCGGATGAGGACCTTCCACATAGATATGCCCATCATTCAGAACCAGTCGGGATATGATTTCATCCAGATCCATATGGCTGCGCAGGACATTGTCAGCATATGCTTTGGACTGGGGCATGACTCCGCTGCTGACATAATCCCCATATCTGTTAAATACACTGATTCTGGTGGCAATCCTCTGTATTCCATTGATGTCTGCCAGGGCACTGACTGCGTTTATATGGTCCACAATATGGTCCCCATAATAATTATCATTTGCCTTGTCATCTGAAAATGTGCCAAAGTCCTGAATCAGCCGCGAATTCATCATCACCTGAAAACCCACGTTGCGCATTTCAACCATAAAACTTTCTAACTGCTGGGAAACCTTTATACACATGGAAATCTGGTTTCGTTCTGCTGTTTTCAGGCTGGACTCCCTGACCATCACCGCAACCAGAGTATAGAAGAGTACAAGACCTCCTACAATAATAACCAGATATGACTGCAATATTTTTTTCTGGAAATTAGAAAAAACAAAGGGTCTTTTCACTGTTTCCTCCCAAATAGCTCCCTGTTCATCATATCCCCAGTTCGTTCCTGATTTCATATACCATTCTCATGGTATTGGCAAGATATAATTCAGGGTCCCTGTAATTCTCCGAGTACAGTTCGCACGTAACATAACCATTATACTTCCAATTGGCAAAGACTGTAAACATGTCTTTTATTGGTATTATCCCTTCATCCAGCCTTTTATGGGCATCGGTCATCCCGTCATTATTACAGATATGGATATAGTTCATCCTGTCCTTCAGCTTGTCGAAATAAACCGAAAACGGCTCATTGGCCACTGTTGGCGGAGCCACATCCATCATGGCCTCCACATTATCCCTTCCAATTCTTTTTATAGCGTCCACACAGTCATCTGCTGTTGTGATAACCGGACTTTCCATGGGCGTCAAGGGTTCTATCACCAGGCTCACGCCTTTAGGCGCCCCATAGTCGCAAAGGTACTGCATATGTTCTATGAAACGCCGGCAGACCAAAGCCTTTGACGCCTCATACCCCGGATGGTCAGCCACCACCAGCATTCTGGGGCATTCCAACTCATATGCAATATCAATAGATCTTTGGAAAAATTCAATGGTTTCATGGATTGTCCGTTCTTCCAGGGAACAGAGATTATAAGGCCCATTCAGTACGTTTGGCGTATACATGGGAATCTCCAGTTTATATTTCTTTTTTAAGGCATCAATCTCCTGTATCCTCTCCCGAGTCATATCCGTAAAATACCCATGGGGACGTCCACCCCACAGCTCCACCCCATCAAGGCCGTAGCGCCTGGCCATCTTAAAACAGTATTCCAG
>ENA-OWPJ01000955-OWPJ01000955.1-human-gut-metagenome-genome-assembly--contig:-NODE-955-length-16346-cov-2.91412_pt1 | contig 16346 bp, 21 predicted proteins | sample MGYA00248264_ERZ651846 | MGnify/ENA primary metagenome ERZ651846 (study PRJEB26924, sample SAMEA4378271) | human gut metagenome | biome: human gut; feature: human-associated habitat; material: faeces...
TGACTTCTTTTGCACATTGTTCAAAACGCTGATAAAAGGCATATTCTTTTTCTTTACCTTTTTCCTGTGCAAGTTTTGCGATATGTTCTTGAAGCACTTCACTTCTTGGGTCGGATAAAGTGTAGATTGCATGTCCCATACCATAAACAAGCCCACTGTAATCATAGAACTGTTTATGCATGATACGATAAATCAACGCTTTGATCTCTACTTCATTTTCACAATATCCAATTTCATCAATGACTGCTTTCATCATGCCGGAAACCTTCAAATTTGCACCACCATGACGTGGCCCCTTCAATGCCCCGATTGCACCTACCATACTGGAATAAAAGTCAGTACCTGTTGATGAAATCACCACATTGGTAAATGTAGAGTTATTTCCACCACCATGATCAGCATGTACAATTAACATCATATCTAATACCAGGGCTTCCTGATGCGTAAAGGAATGATCTCCTCTGGACATATAAAGGATGTTTTCCGCAATGGACATATTTTTCTGACACTGGTGAATAACTAATGATTCTTTATGATAGTAATGCATCTTGCTTTGGTAGGCATAACAGATAATACTTGGCAGTTTCGCTAATATATTTAACCCCTGTTCCAACGTATTTTCTACACTGATATCATCTGGTGCATCATCATAATCATATAAGGCAAGCACTGCCTGCTGTAATCGATTCATTAGATTTTTACCTGGCATATGCAAAAACTTTGTTTCAAGAAAATCACCAGGCAGTTCATAATGATCCTGTAAGATTTTCACAAAGGTCTGTAATTCTTCTCCATTTGGCAAATATCCAAACAATAGTAAAAAGCATACTTCTTCATATCCATAAGGACGGTTCCAATCACGTCCGTGGATGATATCACGTAATTCTATACCGCGATAAAACAGCTGCCCCTGGGCATCCCGTTTGACTTCTTCTACGTATTTATAACCGACAACATCGGCAATTTTGGTTAATCCGACACGTACACCTGTGCCATCTTCATTACGAAGACCTTTTTTTACATCATATTTGCGAAACAGATCATTGGGGATATCTGTAAATTCCAGTGACTTTTTATATAATGAATTTAACTGTTTATTCATGATGGTACCTCCCTTTTTTATTTATTTTTCAATGTCTTTCAATATTATATCATAATTTTCATAAAGTCAATGAAATATTTTCAGATTTTATGTTATAATAAAACACGTACACTAAAAATATAGCGGAAAGGAAGAAAAAATATGCTAACAATTACAGAAAAAATTATAAAAGCTCATCTGGTGGAAGGTGAAATGCATCGAGGAGAACCAATTGCGATCCATATCGATCAGACCCTGACACAGGATGCAACTGGTACGATGGCGTATCTGCAGTTAGAAGCAATGGGGGTAGACCAGGTAAAAACTGAATTATCCATCAGTTATGTTGACCATAACACACTGCAGAGTGGTTTTGAAAACGCTGATGACCACAAATATTTACAAACTGTCGCTATGAAGCATGGCGTAAAATTCTCTAAACCAGGCAATGGTATCTGTCATCAGGTACATTTGGAAAGATTCGCAAAACCTGGAAAAACTTTATTAGGAAGTGATTCTCATACACCTACAGCTGGTGGTATAGGTGCATTGGCAATTGGTGCCGGAGGACTTGATGTTGCCTGTGCCATGGCAGGAAGAGCATTCCATTTAACAATGCCAAAAGTAGTAAATATCATCCTGCACGGCTCTTTACAGCGTGGTGTCAGTTCTAAAGACATTATCTTAAAAGTGTTACAGCTGTTAAGTGTAAAAGGCGGTGTTGGAAAAGTTATTGAATATAGTGGAGATGGTGTAAAAAACCTGAGTATTCCACAGCGTGCAACCATTACTAACATGGGGGCAGAATTAGGCGCAACAACTTCTGTATTCCCAAGTGATGAAATCACTTATGAATTCTTAAAGAAACAGCATCGTGAAGAAGACTATGTTGAATTAAAGGCTGATGAAGGTGCTGTATATGATGAAACTTATGAAATTGATTTAGATACATTGGAACCAATGATTGCAATGCCTCATTCTCCTGATAATGTTTTACCTATCAGTGAAGTGCTTGGCATGAAAGTTGATCAGGTTGCCATTGGAAGTTGTACAAACTCTAGTTATCGTGACATGATGACAGTTGCCAATATCTTAAAAGGAAAAACTGTTGATCCTGAGGTATCTCTTGTTATTTCACCAGGTTCTCGTCAGGTATTGAATATGCTTGCTAGCAATGGTGGATTATCTACCATGATTACTGCTGGCGCAAGAATCCTGGAAACAACATGTGGACCATGTATTGGTATGGGACAATCTCCTATCACCAACGCTTTATCCTTGCGTACCTTCAACCGTAACTTCTATGGAAGAAGTGGAACCCTGAGTGCTAAAGTATGTTTGGTTTCTCCAGAAACAGCTGCCGCAAGTGCAATTGCCGGATACATTATAGATCCAAGAGTTTTAGAATTTGATATTCCTGAGGATCCTGAATATTTTACTATTGATGATTCTATGATCATTGAACCGGATATGGAATTATCTGCGGAAACAGAAGTTGTTCGTGGACCAAATATCAAGCCATTACCTATCAATACACCATTAAAAAACACAATCACAAAGAAAGTCATGATCAAAGTAGATGATAATATCACAACCGATCACATTGCACCAGCAGGCGCAAAAGTATTGCCTTATCGTTCTAATATTGAAAAGATTTCTGAATTCATCTTTATGAATGTGAAAGCAAGCTTCCATGATGATTGTATCGCGAATGATGGTGGATTCATTGTGGCAGGCAGCAATTATGGCCAGGGAAGTTCTCGTGAACATGCGGCACTTGCGCCTATGTATCTGGGTATTAAAGCTGTTATCGCAAAAAGCTTCGCAAGAATTCATCGTGCAAATCTGATTAACTTTGGTATCATTCCATTCACTTTCGTTAATGAAAAAGATTATAATGATATTGATGAAATGGATACCTTAAAAATAACTGATTTATTAGATATCAAAGAAAATACACCTATCACTGTACAGAACGTAACCAAAGGCAAAACCTTCCAGGTAGAACATAATCTAACACAGTTGGATATTGATACCATCAAAGCTGGTGGAACATTAAATCTAATTCGTCAGAATCAAAAGTAACATAAAGCACTTTCGAGTGCTTTTTTTCATGCCTTATGCTATCATGAACATAAGAGGTGATAACATGATTCTATTGTTGGGCGGTGCGACACATTGTGGCAAAACCAAACTTGCGCAAAAACTTTTGGAAACCTACCACATCCCTTATTATTCTATTGATCATATCAAAATGGGATTAATCCGTGCACATATAAGTGATATTTGTGTTGAAGATGATAAAGCATTAACTTCATATCTTTGGCCAATTATGAAAGAAATCATTCTAACCGCGATTGAAAACAATCAGCATTTCATCATAGAGGGCTGTTACATCCCCTTTGACTGGCAGAAGGATTTTACAGAAGAGGAAAGAAAAAAAATTCATTACTGTTGCCTGATTTTTTCTAAATCGTATATCGAGCAACACCAAAAAGAGATCTTTCAATATGCGAATTGTATAGAACAACGTAAGGAGGAAGCATTGGATATCGATGCATTGATTAAAGATAATCTCAATCATCTACAAAGCTGTAAACAGTATCATTTGCCTTATATTCTGATAGATAACACCTATGCTATAGATATTGAAAATAATTTTGCTTTTTTGAAACAAAAATAAGTATCCTAAGGTATCATTAGTAGAGAGGAGAATGTTTATGAAACATAAATCTAAATTACTCATGATACCACTTTGCTTATCTTTATGCATTGGTTGTACAACACCAAATAAACCGACAAACAATAAGGTGTATATTGAAGAAACCATGCATACATCATTACCAGACAGTCTGAATGCTTTTTCTATATCCAGTTTTTCCAGACTATGGCAACAGGATCAAAATCTGTTGTATTCCCCTTACAGTGCATATCTTGCCTTAGCTTTATGCAGCAATGATGCCATAGATGAAACCCAGCAACAGCTTTTACATGCGTTGTGTTATAAAGGGGATATACAAGATTTGAATCAACAGCTTGTGAAAGAGCTAAACACCTTAAGCCAGCAAAATGTTCAGTCTAATACTTCCATCTGGAATGATCAAAATGTTACACTAAGTCAAAAACTAAAAGATGCATCATCGCTTTATCAATCTGATATCTTCACAAGGGATTTCAAAAAATCGTCATTAACCAGTGAGATCAACAGATGGATACAATCAAATACCAATAAAAAGCTTACCTTCCAGCAGCCAGTTTCTAAGAATACTGCAATTATTTACTTCAATACTTTATATTTACAGGATCGTTGGGATACTCCTTTTGATAAAAAGAACACAAAAACAGATACTTTTACAACTTCTAATCAAAAACAAATTCAGACGTCCTTCATGCATACCAGTCGATCCGGATACTATATGGATAAAGAAAACTATGAAGCAATCAATCTACCACTTGAAAAAGGTGGACAAATGTTGTTGTTTTTACCAAAGGAACATCAAAATCCTTTAGATATTTTAAAAGATCCAGCATGGATTTCTCAATTCTATGAAACGAATGATACGAAAATGTTAAATATTTCACTTCCTTCATTTACGCTAAAACAGGATTATTCTTTAACCAATATGCTTTCTTCTATGGGCGTAAATCGTGCTTTATCAAAAACAGATGCACAATTTCTTTCTAAAAATGATCATGAACCGCTTTATCTTGATGATATGCATCAGGGAACCTATCTAGCGGTCAATGAAGAAGGTATTGAGGCTGCGGCTTATAGTGAAATCGAAATGAAAACCGGTAGTGCTTTTATGGAAAGTGTTGATATCCAGTTTAACAGACCTTTCCTATATACAATTGTTTCCGCTCAGGGTACCCCTTTATTCATTGGTTATATCGAAAATCCAACAGCATAGTCAAAAAAGGATTGGTGATCACGCCAATCCTTTCCTTTATTTTATCTTCTTTTTATGAAACTTTTGTTCACTTTCCGGATCTTTTACAAATGCCAATACCAGTGCACCAAGCAACATCATTGGTATCAATCCAAGTATTCCATAACGTGTTTCCCCTGTAATCATGATAATCACAGATACTGCAATTGGACCTAAAATCGCAGAGAATTTTGAGAATACAGAGAAGAATCCAAAGAATTCATTACTGTCTGCTTTATCAGGAATCAGCTTTGCGAAATAACTTCTTGATACAGATTGAATACCACCCTGAAACAACCCAACCAACAATGCTACTGCCCAGATAAAGGATGGATATGTCTTAATCATCGCACCACATAAAACAACGCCTGTATATCCGATAATGCCAGAATAAATCATCTTCTTAGAACCAAATCTGCCAACCAGTCTGCCAAAGAAAATAGATGCAGGACAAGCCACAATATTAATCAAGATTACAACCACAAGACTCATAGTATCATCAATTCCCATTTCACTTGCAAGTGATACAGCCATTTTAATAACGGTATTTACACAATCGATATAAAAGAAATAAGAAATACAAAACAGGAAAATATTTTTATTTTTCTTAACATCGCGGAATGTATGATATAAGTGTGAAAATGATTCTTTCACAACATGTGGTACAGGTTCATGATAATGTGTTTGTTTTACATTCTTCATAATTGGCAAAGAATAAAATAACCACCATAATACCGCAAGTCCCATTGTAATACCACATGCGACACGATAGGTCAATGTGAATCCGCCTAATACCAAATCACCATTCGTATCTCCAAATAAGGTTACTGCCGCAAATGGAATCACAAAGATCAAGAAAGGCAACACACTGCCAATATATCCCCATGCATAGCCTGCCGCAGACACTTTATCCACTCGCTCATCATCGCACACATCTACAATAAATGCATCATAGAAAATGATAGAGCCATTGTATCCCAGCATGGCAATGACGAATACAACAATCGCTGTTTTATAATCAATAAATGGCAACGCCAGACCAAATCCTCCCGCAATACCAATAAACAGGAAGAACTTAAACATTTTCATTTTCGTATCTTTATAATCTGCCATCGTTCCCAGCACTGGTGAAATAAGTGCCAGAATAATCGCATATACTGCATTTGCCCATCCAACATAGACGCTGCTGTCACCCGGTGTGATTTTCGCAATCAACAATGGAAAAATAACGGTACATGTCGTTAATACCTGTGCGCTGTTTCCTACATCATATAGAATCCAGCTTCCCTCTTCTTTTGTGAAACCCATTCTCTCTAAAAGTTTTAATAACATAATGAATCCTCTCTTTACTTTCTTTCATTATACCAAGTATTTCATATAATTCCTATTCCGTTTATATTTTTTACATTTATTTTACAAATCATCACATGTTATTTGTATTGACGATTACATTGATTGGATGTCCCTCAATATATGCATTTAATGTATTGGAAACCAGCTGTAGTAAGCGCTGTCTTGTTTCTAAACCACGCCATCCCATATGTGGAGTAAGAATCACCTGATCCATTTCGTAGAAAGGATGATCTTCTCTTGGCGGTTCTACTTCTTGTACATCTAATCCTGCCCCCGCAATCTTTTTGTTTTGTAAAGCATGAAGCAATGCCTCCTCATCGATCAGGGCGCCGCGTGATGTATTGATCAAAAATGCTGTACTTTTCATCAAGGATAACGTTTCTTTGTTGATGATATGTTTTGTATCTGGTGTAAGTGGACAGTGTAGAGAAACAAAATCAGCCTGTTTTAGTAATTCTTCTAAAGATACATAGCAAATCCCATCATGATCTTTCTTTGGTGTACGAGTATAAACTAGGATTTTCATATCCAATGCCTGCGCAATTTTTATAACTTCCTTACCAATATTGCCCTCTCCAATAATGCCTAATATCTTATCATTTACTTCCATATGCTCAACCATCATATGCTGTGTAAAATTACGATGATCCTTTTTATGTATCATGTGCAGCTGTTTTGGCATAGAGCTTGCCAGCATCAAAATCAGCATAATTGCTGTATGTGCAACTCTTTTTGTGGAATATGCTGGTGTATTGCAGACCATAATATTACGCTTTCGACATGCTTCTAAATCAATGTTATTATACCCAGTTCCCGCTTCACAAATCATTTTTACACGATCCGGTAGTTGCATAATCATATCTTCACTCACTACATATTCTTTTGTGACGATGATATCTGCCTGCTTCACACGTTCCATAAACTCCGTTTTACTACTATCAGAATAAAAAGTAACTTCTCCCGGTATACATGAGCGATCTAATTTTCCATCATAATCAATTTTATCAATATTTACACAAACGACTTTCATTTTATATTTTTTCCTTTCATATCATAAAATTCTACCTGTACATCTTCTTTTGTGACATTCACAATGGCATAACTTTTATCATTACCATCCATTCCAAACAATAAAGAACCAGGATTCACGATTGTGATTCCATCATAAATTTCCCATACTCGGATATGTGTGTGACCAAAAAAGACGATATCACATTGTTTCTTCTTTGCATAATCAGCAATATGATGATATAAAACATCCATACATACCTGCATGATATCTTCTTTCTCATCGATCATTAAGGAAAAGACTTCCTCCATGACATCTGCTTCAAATATATCTCCATGTACGCATAAAATGCGATGATTTTCTACTTCCACAATTCGCTCTATTGGTAGCTTTAACGCTTTATCATGATTTCCTTTAACCACCACAAAACCATCTAATTCTTTTAACGCAAATCCAATATCACCTAAATCTATTTTTAAATCCACATCCTTATGTTTATGGATCAGTTTTCTAGTATTTTCTAATTCTCCATGCGTATCACTTATTAATAAGATTTTCATAAGACTCACCTGATTTCATTTTTCTATATCTTCATAAAACATATATGTTCCTTTTGTGCGTTTTTCAGAATGCAACCCCAGTATCTTTCTTTCATTATACCGGTGTTGTGATACGATAGCAAGCACAGGAATTATTTTATATAATTATTTTTACGCTATAATGCATAAAATTAAAAAAAGTATTGCATTCTATAAATTTAGATGTTATAATATCAAGGCAAATGCGGATGTGGTGAAACTGGCAGACACGCTAGACTTAGGATCTAGTGCTTCGGCGTGCAGGTTCGATTCCTGTCATCCGCACCATTGTATAAATGAACTTCGAGGAATCGAAGTTTTTTTATATTTCATGCAAGATATCATTTTATCACAAAAGTCTGCATTTCATATACTCATCATATGTATACTCACATAAACGATATTTTTAATTTTATCGACCAACGTTGATAAAAAAAAGATGATAAGAAAAACACAGTAAATAACATCCTACGAATGATTTCTACATTTGAAATTTCCATCATCTATTCTAATTCCTATCTCTTTCATTTTTCAATATTTTTCTCTAAACTTATACTTCGACAATATCAGCTTCATTCCCATGTTCACGAATTAGATGAATAAGCTGATCTGCTTGTATCCATATTGTCGCAGTATTATCATTTGGATGTACGCCAATGATATTACCGGCAAATTCAGAATCCATATAAAAATGTACTTTACAATCTATATCATTCAAAATACCAAGTGGTGTTACAGAGCCAGGAGTTAATCCCATAATTGCCATTAGATCATCTGCCGAAGCGAAAGAAAGTGGTCTTAAACCCAATTGTTTACGAAAGTTTTTTAAATCAACCCTTTTATCCCCTTTAACAGAAATTAAATAATAATTGCGTTTCTTATCATCTCGAACAAATAGATTCTTAGCATCCCAAGAAGCTTTACAGAGTCTAATTCTCCCATATTGAATACCGCTTTATGCTCATTTACTTCATAACTTATTTGATGTTTCTTTAGATATTGATATATTTCTTCTTTTTTCATAACTATTCCTCTTTAATTATTTCAATAATAACCTGATACTACATCATCCATTATCAATGTAGTATTTGTTTAATTATACCACATATTAAGCTGAATGCTTTATCGAAATTATTGCCTGTAACCATACATCAAATAGCATAAGAATCTTTCAAATTTTAAACTTCTATTTATTTTTTTCTCATTAATCGAGCTTTTATTGGTCCAATCATAAACTTCAAAACCAACGATAAAAGCAGAACTAATATGAGTAAAAAAGATTTTGTATAGAATAATGCATCTGCAATTATAAGCATCGCTACAACACAACCAGATATCAGAAATAGTAATTTCTTTTTTCTTATATTCAAGCTGCTATCAGCTAAAGTAAATTCTTTCCAATGTAACATCATCAACTCTTCATTATCCATATAAAAGATAGAAAATGATGCAGTTATATACAAAACAGCGATTCCAATAAGAAGGAAAAAATTTAAAGATATATTATTTGAAGTATACAAAAATTCCTGATAGATCCAATATAAATCAAATCCTACAAATAATATAAAGATTATGTTTATTATGATTTTGTTTTTTAAAAGATAAATATTTCCAGCTTTATCTCCAAGTAACTTTGTTTTATCGCTTTTTTGTGACATGAACTTGGGCATAAAAAACCAAAGGATATATGCAATCGCTGGGGCAATAAGATATGTATATTTTGATCCCCACCCATCAACTCCTTCAAAATGTGTATGGGTAGGTACTCTGTCTGGTAAGAAAAACAAACTAACAAAAGTTATTATAAACATCAAAGTAGCTAAAACAAAATTAATGTTATTATATTTTTTCATAAAATTCAGCCCTTTCTATTTCTATGTGATTTTAGTTTAAATTTAGTATCATGAAAACTACGTTAATAGTATAGTTCTTTTGAAAAAAACACAATAATAATTCTTAAATATAAAATCTTCTAATACACACATAAATTCTAACCAAAAACAGCCAGAAGTACTCCACCTCTATACTTAGCATAAATAATGTAAGTTCATACTATGGGAAATTATGAAATGGATTAAAACTTACAGGATTAATTATACATAAAACAACGTAATTTTCTAATAATATCTAAAAAAGTTTCCGGCTTATTTTTTAACGCCAGAAACTTTTTCATTTTACGATTTCTTATATCGTTTATAAAGTATGACACCATACACTGTCAATATCATTCCAAGTACAAGTCCTATGATTCTAAAAATCATGGGGCCAAAAAGATTCAGATCGGTATCCAAAACTTTCTTAGAATAAATATCAGCGACAATACTTGCGAAATCAAAAACCATAATGCCTTCTATGGTTATAATCAGCAACATAATCCTCTTGATTTTTCTTTGATTCACCACCAGATCACCGCTTTCATTTATTGATTACTATTTACACAACGCTTTTTTTAAATCATTCACATAGGTTTCCTGTTGCTTTTTTAAATAACCTTTCACAAAAGGTTTCATAAATACCTTTTTAGCTGTGACATCCTCTGTAAAATCAATTTCTACACCATCCGCTAACTGATTGAAAATACCTGTCCAGTGCCCGCTCATATTGCTGTTGTCCATATCAAATTCATAACGATATGGCTCCTTCACTGTGATTGTAAATGTTGTAGGATAATCATCCTTGGTGTATTCAACAAACTGCTTTTCATTAACGATTTCAATTCGACTAATATCACTTCTCCATGCATAATTTTCTAAAGAAGTCACAATCTCCCAAACATCTTTTATGTTACTATTTAATGTTGTTTTCATATTTGATACTGTCATCTTTTATCCCTCCATTTATCATTGATTATATCATAGATGACAAAACTATTCTTGTAAGATGTGCACATGCCTGTAAATTATCCGTTTGCATAATATATCCCTTTATCTTTTAGAAATTCCAAGGTTTTCAAAATATTCATGTAATTGATATGTTTTCTCAAATTCCTCTTTTGTGATCACCTGTGCTAAAAAATCCTGATTGATTTCATCCACTTGGGGTACAGGTGCTTCTGTGACAAATTCGCATCCTTCATCTAATCCTAAAGATATTCTGCCATTTGAAAACACCTCAATCATTCTTCTCGCATAGCGCTCATTTTCTAAATCTACCTCATAGAAAAGGATCACCGGTGTTTCATCATCAATATAGTTCCAATTGCATTTTATGTATTCATATCGTTCCATTGTTATCACCTTATATTAGTTTTATCGTACCATACAGAAAGGCCTATGTAAAGATAGAAAAATTATTATAAAATATATTCTTTCATTATCTGATCCTCCAACATCCAGACTTTTTCACATAGTGCTTGTATAAAATATCGATCATGGGATACCACCAAAAGGGTACCAGCAAAGGCCTGAAGATTTTCTTCGATAATATCAATACTGGTGAAGTCTAAATGATTGGTTGGCTCATCTAAAATTATCATATTGATTTCTTTTGATAACATTTCTGCTAGTTTCAATCTAGTTTTCTCCCCACCGCTTAATGCTTTTAAATGCTTCATCATATCGATGTGATCAAATCCATATTTCATTAGATAACGCCTTGTATCTTCTTCATTCATACAAAGTTCTTTTTTCGCATATTCCAATATCGTCATATCTTTAGGAAAGCTGATCATCTGAGGTAGATATCCAATAGCGATATGATTGCCGTATTGGATACTACCTTCTTGAATTTCTTCAATTCCCATAATTAATTTGATCAGCGTACTTTTTCCTGTGCCATTTTCTCCACATATTGCTACACGTTCTTTAAAACAAAGCGTGGCATTTACATGTTCAAATAATAGCTTATCAAAACAGTGCCCCAGTTCCTTTATTTCCAACACATGTTTAGATGAACGTTTTGCCATGGATAAAGTAAAGTCCATATTCCTTTGAATCAGTCTTGGACGCCTCATGCGTTCTATTTTATCTAAACGTTTTTCTAACATTTTGGCTTTCTTGAAGAATTTTTCATTATCGCCTTCTCTGCCCCATTGACGAAACTGACGAATCGCCGCTTCTAATCGTTTGATTTCATTTTGTTGTGCTTCATAATCTTCCTGCATACGTAAGAAGCGTTCGTTTTTTTCTTTTCGATATACATCATAATTTCCATGGTATACAGATAATTCTCCATAACTGATTTCGTATATTTTTGATACACAATGATTGAGAAATGTACGATCATGTGATACGACGATGATGGTTTGTTTATCATTTGCCAGAAAGTTTTCCAGCCATGCTATCCCTTTAAAATCCAAATGATTGGTTGGCTCATCCAATAATAAAACATCTGGTCTTTCCAATAAACGCCGTGCAAGATTCACTCTTGCTTTTTCTCCTCCACTCAACACTTCATACTCACTGTATAACAACGATGAGAACTGAAGTCCATGGGCAATCTGATCCACAAAGGTAAAGATATGATAGCCATCCAGCTGTTCAAAACGCTCTTGTATGTTGCCATATTTTTTTAATAACTGTTCTAGTTCTACCTCATCAACTTTTTCCATAGCTTTCTCTAAGGCTTCCATCTTTTTTTTCAAATGCATGATATCGCTGTAAGTCTGCATCAGATATGCTTCCACAGTGCCCGAAAATTCATCAAAGTTTTGATTCAAATACGCAATTTTGGTATGTTTTGATACAATGCGTTCTCCTTCCTGAATGTTTTCTATTCCTGCAATTACCTTTAACAGCGTTGATTTCCCACATCCGTTTTCACCCACAATGGCGATATGCTCGCCATCTGTAATTTTCATTGTTAAGTCATCTAATATGATATCCTGTGTATAGGATTTTGTAATATTTTGTAAATGTATTGTCATAAATGTTTTCCTTTCTTTTTTCTATGGGAAAACAAAAAGCCCGCCAGTAAAAAAGCGGGACATCGTCAATACATTATAATGGTATGTTCTTTTGATGGCTGGCTTTTACTCATTGTTTTCCCGAAATATTGACGCACTTGTCCCTATAATCGAAAAAACAGTGAATGTTATCGTACGACAAAAAACATCCTGATTATGCATTTTATCCAAAATGATATCTTTTATCTTACGATTCATAAGCCATCCACCTCCTTTATGCCTACTGTTTTAGTTTATTAGAATTTCAAATGAAAGTCAAGCTTTCATTTTTTATGCACGGTGCATGATAGAATGATATTTGTGGCAAGTGCTACACTTCCTGTGATCAAACATATGTTTGACATGGCTGGATGATAGGTTTGTTTTAATTTTGCTGATGCAAGGATAAATCCAATAGAGCCTCCATAAGAAAGTGTTTTTGCGATTATACGCGCAGGTCGATGTTTCATTGTTGATTCTAAAGTATCATCCAGTTTTTGCGCAGCATTTTCTACTGCCGTTTCAATTTTTTCTCCACCACGTTCCATCATTTCTTCAAATTTTTCTTCTGTCATTTTCATTTCCTCCTATGATGTTTGTAATTTTCGTTTGAATAGTACTTGTGATAAACCAAAACAAATAACAATAAAGACCACACACCACATCATACCTAATAAATAATCCTGTATATAGAACACTTCTCCCATAAATAGAGCCCGTAAAGAATCAATGATGGGAGTCATAGGCTGATATTTCGCAAATACTGCCAATGCTACAGGCATACTGTCCACAGATACAAAACCTGAGCTAAGATAAGGTAGAACAGATATGAATACTGCACAAGCACCGGCACCTTCAGGCCCTTGTGCAAGCAATCCAAATAATATGCTCATCCATGAAATCATTAATATAAACATTGCCAACAACAAAATAATCAGTAACATATTATGCATTTGCATATCCGGACGAAATCCTACAATATATGCAATTCCAAGTATTATCCCCGTTGTCACAATACTCCTGAAAAAAGCCTCAATGATGTGCCCTAACAAAATTGATGATTTCATGATTGGCATCGTATAAAAACGATGGATAATCCCTGAATGGATATCATTATTTATGGCGATTGCTGTATTAGAACCACATTGTCCGATACACTGAATCAAAATACCCGGTACAATATAATTTACATAAGACATGCCTTCCACATGCATTGAGCCACCTAATACATACACAAATAAAATCATCATCAAACTGGGTGTTACCACACTTGTTAATATGGTATCCAGATTTCGTATTGAAATCTTTATCCTTCTACAAGACATAGTTTTCATATCCTTGAATAATTCCATCATAATGTTTCCTCCATCATTTTCATATATACATCTTCAATCGTTGTCTGTTTCAAGTGAAGATCCTGTAATGGGATATCTGCCTGTTTGATACTTTGCAGGATATCAATTACATCATTTACCGTATCGGTGAATGTAATTGAAATGGTAAAACTTTCTTCATTGGATTGTTTTGTATAATGGCTTAAAATATCCCAAGTCTTATTAAATGCCTTTTGATCATTAAGCTGTAGCTCCAACACATGCTTCGGCAATGTCATTTTTAATTCTTGTGGTGTTCCTTCCAGCTTGATTTTACCTTCATGCAGGATGGCGATATGATCTGCCAGAGCTTCAGCTTCTTCTAAATACTGCGTTGTCAGAAATATGGTGACACCACTTTTCTTCAGATTTTTCACAATATCCCACATAGCTCTTCGACTTTGTGGATCGAGTCCGGTTGTCGGCTCATCCAGAAAGATAATAGAAGGCTTGTGCACAAGACTCATAGCGATATCCAATTTTCTTCGCATACCACCAGAATATGTAGAAACTCTTTTATCTTTAGATGAATCTAACGAGAAATAATTTAATAATTTTAGTGCCTGTATTTTTGGATCCTTGATATGGTATAAATTACCCATCATAACTAAATTTTCATATCCACTCAATGCTTCATCTACTGCAGCAAACTGCCCTGTCAAACTGATTTGTTCATGTATCTTTTTTACATCCTTCAAGATATCATAACCACCTGCGTAAGCCATACCTTCATCAGGTTTTAAAAGGGTCGTTAATATTTTGATGGTTGTTGTTTTGCCAGCACCATTAGCTCCTAATAAGGAAAATATCGTGCCTTTCTCTACCTGAAAATCTACGCCGTTTAGTACTGATTTGTCTTTAAATCGTTTTTTCAATCCTTTTACTTCTAATGCATATGTATGATTTTTCATATATCTCCTTCCATAACATACATACAGTATGTATGTTTTATCTTAAAAATAAAATTGCTACTTGGCAATCTTATTTCCTTCTGCAATTTGATCAATCATATGTTCCATATACGCAATGATCTCATCGTCAAATACAGGCAATCCTAATTTTTCATACAATTCTTTACTGAAATACAGCCGAAGTTTCATTTCCTGTGGATCACATGGAAATATTACTGGTGCCAGCCATAAATCGGAAAACATCATCATAAACTCTGAAGCTGTTTTTGTATATTTGGAATCTAATGTAATAGAACCATCCTGAATACCTTCTTCAATCAGCTCTTGAAACATCGGAGCCACCACTCTTTGATTGGTTTCTAAACAATCTACCAAAATTCTTGGATTTTTCAAAAGCGGTAAACTCATCATATTTACATTTTTCACATCCTGATTATGAAACTGATACTTAATGACTTGTTTCAACTTTTCCAAACCATTCAGATTTTTTTCATGGCGTATTTTCTCAAATGGATTGTTCTCTAAAAACATACGATCATTAATCGCATTTAATACTTCTTCTTTTGATTTAAAATGGTGATAAAAAGCACCTCTTGTCAAACCACCCAACTGATCTACGATATCTAATATCGTCGTTTCTTCATACCCTTTTTCAAGAAATAATTTCAAAGAAACATCAAGAATTTTTTGAACAGTTGCTTCTGATCGTTTATATCCTGCCATAATACCTCCATATAAAAACATACACTGTGTACGTTTTTATATTAACATACACCGTGTATGTATTCAACCTTTATTTTTCATCAATTGAAATTTCTACAACTATACCATCCGGATCATTTACTCTGAAATATTTTGGTTTAGGGCCCTGATCAATGATATCTGTAGGTGTGTAGCCTGCTTTTTCTACTTTTTCTCTTAACATTTCAAGTGGTATTTGTGAAGTAAAACTCATAACCATGCCTTTCACGGAAACACTTTCTGTATCATCAAAATGGATCAACTCTAACATTGTTTCATCTTGCCCATTTGCCATAAATACGATTTTCCCATCACCTGGATGCATTTTTCTTATAACCTTTAAACCTACCAGTTCTTCATAAAACATTACTGATTTTTCAATATCTTTTACCATGATGGTAATATAATTTAGTTTCATATGATACCTCCTTGAATGAGATAATGATATCCTATTTTCTAATCCTTTACAAATAAAAAAAGCATAAGCTC
>ENA-OWPJ01000957-OWPJ01000957.1-human-gut-metagenome-genome-assembly--contig:-NODE-957-length-16225-cov-2.99852_pt1 | contig 16225 bp, 15 predicted proteins | sample MGYA00248264_ERZ651846 | MGnify/ENA primary metagenome ERZ651846 (study PRJEB26924, sample SAMEA4378271) | human gut metagenome | biome: human gut; feature: human-associated habitat; material: faeces...
TCTTTTTGTACTTCAGCTTACATTCATATAATCTGCATACTTCTCTTAAGATAGCGGGAAGTGTCTTGATCAACGTAATACAAATGCTGGTCAAACAGACTATGAAGAAATGATTTTTACATGTTCAAAAGAAATGCTTGATCGTATAAAAATTAAAATAAATGATTAGAATATATGATAGAGTGTATAGAAACTAAAAAAAGTTATAAATACCTATTGTAAACCATAGAAAAACTGATATAATAGACACGTATCAGTAATGCATACACAAACAAAGAAAACATGAGAAAAGGAGAAGCCGGCTTGCTTCTCCTTTTCAATTTCGTAGTTGGACTGAATCAATGAGAGTTCTTTATGTACAAAAGGAGCTCACCATTCTTCCCAAAAGCTAATTACTTCTTTTTCTTTTTGTACTTCAGCTTACATTCATATAATCTGCATACTTCTCTTAAGATAGCAGGAAGTGTCTTGATCAACGTGATATAAATGCTGGTCAAACAGACTATGAAGAAATGATTCACCATAAAAACCCCAAAGATAAAGTACATACGCTCTCTTCAAAGAAAACATTTCAGTAATCCTCCTACAAGTATATATACGTAAAAAAAAGTAAAAATCCTAAAAAACTTTTGGAAAAAAGCAAAATAACCTATAAATAATATTGGTTTGTGTAAGATTTAAATACATTTCCGAAAAAATGTATGGAAAAGTGAATGAAATTTTCTGCTGAAAATATCATAGGGAGTGAATTTCTGTCGGGAATCTGATATCATAAAGAAAAGGAGATGTGTTTATGAATCAATTTGTATATTATGCACCAACAAAGGTGTATTTTGGAAAAGGACAGGAAAGCCATGTTACAGAATATATTAAACAGTATGGTGGAACGAAAGTGTTGCTGCATTATGGAGGACATAGTGCTGAAAGAAGTGGTCTTTTGGACCGTATCAAAAATCTATTAGAAGAAGCTGGATTAGCTTATGTATGTCTAGGTGGTGTTGTCGCAAATCCAGTATTATCTAAAGTCGAAGAAGGCATTGCTTTATGTAAAAAAGGTGGTGTTGACTTTATTCTGGCAATCGGTGGAGGAAGTGTGATTGACAGTGCAAAGGCAATTGGCTATGGTGTTGTAAATGAAGGAAATCTTTGGGATTATTATGAGAAAAAACGTACAGTTACAGGCTGTCTTCCAATCGGATGTGTGTTAACAATTGCGGCTGCTGGCAGTGAGATGAGTAACTCCAGTGTCATAACCAATGAAAATGGTCAGTTGAAGCGGGGACTGACAAATGATTATGGCAGATGTCGTTTTGCGATTATGAATCCAGAATTAACATATACGTTGCCTCCATATCAAAGTATGAGTGGTGCGGTTGATATTATGATGCATACGTTAGAGCGCTTTTTTGTCAGTGAAGAACCGATGGAAATCTATGATCATTTTGCGCTTGGTGTATTGAAGACAGTAGTTCATCATGCGCCAATTGTTTTGAAAGAGCCGATGAATTATGAAAGTCGCTCAGAGCTTATGTGGGCAAGCAGCTGTTCACACAATGGTATGAGTGGACCAAGAGAAATCGGCGATTGGGCATGTCATCAGCTGGAACATGAATTATCAGGAAAATATGGTGTTGCACATGGTGCTGGATTAAGTGCTGTGTGGGGCAGCTGGGCAAGATATGTATATGAAGCAGATGTAAAACGGTTTGCGAAACTTGCCAGAGAACTTTTTGATATGAAAGAAGAGGACGACCATGTTTGCGCATTAAAAGGCATCGAGGCAATGGAAGCATTTTTTACATCAATTCAAATGCCGATTTCTTTGCATGAATTAGGGCTTGAAGTCAGTGATGAGGATATCAGAGAACTGGCGCATAAGTGCAGCTTCTTTGGAAAACGAACAATTGGATGTGTAAAGAAATTAGATGAAAAAGATATGCGAAATATATATAAAAACGCAAAATGAAAGTAATTTTCAGAAAATAAATTAAAATATTTGTAAAATATCTTGAAAATGTTTGAAACGAGTGATATACTTTAATCAGATTTTGAAATAAATCTATTCTATACATTTTATAAAAGGAAGAGTTCGTGTGAACGTAGTGTTCGTTCAACCTCCTTATTTATAAACTTTCCTAATTATCTCGTTTCTTTCATAAAATGTACATTAAAATCGCCAAGTGCGATTTTTTTTGGTATAATAATGAGGGTTTTCAAATTTTGAAAAGAAAACAAGATAGAAAGGTGTTTTGTATGAAAATAAAACATGGAATATTGTTTGTCGTATTATTGATGATAGATCAGATTACAAAGTGGATCGTTGATACGAATATGCAGCTTCAGCAGTCAATGGATGTGATTCCCGGTTTTTTTAGAATCACGTATTTACAAAATACAGGTGCAGCATGGAGTATGCTGGAAGGTAAAATGTGGTTTTTCTATATCATTACCATCATTGCGCTTGCGGTTATGGTGTATTTCTATATCAAAAGTAAAAAAGGTGATATACTGTTTCAGACAGGAATCGTATGTATGATGGCAGGTACCGTCGGTAATTTAATTGATCGAGTTATGCTACAGCATGTGCGTGATTTCTTGGATTTTTTGATTTTGGGATATGATTTCCCAGTATTTAATGTTGCGGATATGGCACTGTGTTTTGGGGTATTCTTGATCATAGTGGATATACTGCTGGAAGAACGAGGTGTAAAGGCATGAAAGAAATAACCTATATTGTAAGTGAAGAAGAAGCTAAGACACGTTTAGATAAATATTTAGCAGCACAGGATGAAGCTTTATCAAGAAGCCGTATCCAATCCCTTGTCGATGAAGGGCAGGTATGTGTGAATGGGAATATACAAAAAGCAAATTATAAAGTAAAAGCCAATGATACCATTGTATTAAAAATGGAAGATGATCGAGAATTGGAAGTAGAACCGGAAAATATTCCTTTGGATATTCGTTATGAAGATGAGGATGTCATTGTGATCAATAAGCCAAAAGGTATGGTGGTGCATCCAGCGAATGGCAATCAGAATGGAACACTTGTCAATGCTTTATTGTATCATTGTAAAGATCTAAGTGGCATCAATGGCGTTTTACGTCCTGGCATTGTTCATCGTATTGATAAAGATACGACAGGATTGCTGATTGTCGCAAAAAATGATATGGCACATGCATCTTTATCCAAACAACTGCAGACAAAGAGTGTCAATCGTTTGTATTATGCACTTGTTCATGGTGTTATCCCACATGATTTTGGGACAATTGATGCACCGATTGGAAGAGATGTGAATGATCGTCAGAAGATGGCAGTAACAGCCAGTAATTCAAAGGATGCCAGAACCCATTTTAAAGTAATTGAGCGTTTTAAAGAATATACATTAGTAGAATGCCGTTTAGAAACTGGAAGAACACATCAGATACGTGTACATATGCAATATATTGGACATCCCGTCGTTGGTGATGAAAAATACAGCTATCGTAAAACCATGAAAACAGGTGGACAGCTGTTGCATGCACATCAATTGACGTTTGTACATCCAAGAACCAATGAAACCATCACAGTGGAAGCTCCTTTGCCAACGCAGTTTGAAGAGATTCTTGAAGAACTCAGGGCAAAGGAGGCGTAGCGTATGGATATTACGATTTATGATTTATATACCATGCAGTTGCTTCATTATTTGATTACGCAGTATGACTATACGATTGTAAAGGTTCAACAGCATAATGAAGATATATGGCTGATGAATGCCCGCTCTCAGGATTATCCGGTGCTTCGTATCTGTAACAAAGAAAATGCGTGTACACTTTCCGATACAGATTATATCCGAAATGTTCATCGTTTGATTTTAAATCTGATTCATCGTGAGGGTCCAGTAATGATTTTAAATGTGCATCCAGACAGTGCACCAATTGAAAATCCATTATTGACGCAGATTCGCATTACTAAAGATCAGGTAAGCAATCCATCCATTCTTAAAACTTTTCCAGGCATTGATCATATCATTCATGATGTAGAAAATGTACAAGATGAATATGCGAAATTAAGCAAAGAAATAGAAGAAGCTCAGCTGATTCAACAGAAAGAGTCTTTGGCAAAAGCCAAAAAAGCAGCTCGTCCAAAGGCAACGGTAATACTTATGGTCATTAGCGTTATCTGGATGGGGATAACCTATATCATGAGTATCTTGTGCAAAGATGCCCTGATGGGGGTATTGGTGAGTGGAGGCTACTATAAATTGAATGTTGTCGCTGCACATGAATTCTATCGTTTATTTACAGCGGGTTTTGTTCATGGGGATGTATTTCAGCTGATGGTCAATCTGTTTGTGCTATATAGCGTTGGCAAGGTATGTGAACGCATGTATCAAAAGAAACAATATGTATGGATCTTTTTGGTATCCATTGTCATTGGCAATATATTTGTTTATATATCAGCCGGCAACACGATTAGTTATGGCATGAGTGCTGGTATTGTCGGTCTGATTGCCGCTTATCTTACTGCCTTATTCAGTAATGGCAGCTGGCGGATTCCACTAGTACGTTTTTCGATGATCAAGATTATTTGGTTTGGTCTGTTGATGTTAATCGTATCTGGGGTACCGATGATTGGATGTATGGGCGGTGCTGTGTGTGGACTGTTTATGGGAATATTATTTTCTAGAGGCAGAAAATACATGTTTTTGAAAAATAACATTCGATTATCCGGGGCTTTTTTACTAGTGGCGCTAGCATTTATGATGAGCCAGGTATCTACGGTACAGCCGATTCATAAGGATGTAGATACACAATTAATTGAAGTTTATCGACATACACCGCTTGATGGGTATGCAAATTATTTACAGCGTTGTTTTGAAAAACAATATGCAAAGGAGGAGCTTTCATGAAACGTGAAGATGTATTGACTTGGGATGAGTATTTTATGGGACTGGCGCATTTAAGCGCAAAACGTAGTAAAGATCCCTCTACGCAGGTGGGGGCAGTGATCGTATCAAAAGATCATCGTGTTGTAGGAATAGGATATAATGGATTTCCAAATGGATGCAGTGATGATGAATTTCCATGGGATCGTGAAGGCGAATTCGCACAGACAAAGTATCCATTTGTTGTACATGCGGAATTAAATGCCATTTTAAACAGCAATTCTGATTTGCGTGGATGCAGTATTTATGTATCTTTATTTCCATGTAACGAATGTGCGAAAGCGATTATTCAAAGCGGCATTTCCAGAATTGTCTATGAATCTGATAAATACGCAGATACAGATGGCACAAAAGCAAGTAAACGTATGTTGAAGGCAGCTGGTGTACAGCTGGAACAACTGCCATATCAAATGGAATTGTCTATTCATAAAAAAGACCAATAAAAAAGCGTAAAATTATACATACGCTTTTTTTCATCAAATTTTTAAGTATTGCTTCATAGGGTGTATCCTATTACCCCAAAGCTTTCTTAGTATTCGCAAAGTGAAGCTTTGCGACCTTATATAACTCTTCTTTTCCAAAGCGTTTCACAAAATCACGGATATTTTGATCTACTTTATTACTTGCGCCTTTTAAGAAATGGAAATCATATTGTTTTTCCATCGCGTCAAAGGATAACAGAAAGGCATAGCGGGCAATGATGGATCCACTTGCGACTGCCAGATATTTGTTTTCTGCTTTTGTTTCAAAATGGATATCACGAATGACCTGTGGTTCTTCTTTCAGATAACGATAATAACTTTTTCCTTGTACGAATTGATCGATAATCACAAAATTCGGCCAGTTTTCTACTTTGTTTTTTAGATGTACAAAAGCCTGGTTATGCAGCTTGCATTTAATCGCAACCATATTATCTGTATCATGAATACGGTTATATTTCGTATTGTTTAATATTAATAAACTATGTGGTAGGCGTTCCATCAGCTTTGGTCCCAGCTCACGTATTTTGGTATCGTCCACGGCTTTAGAATCCTGAATGCCTAGTTCACGAAGCCATGCGACATCTTCTTTGGATACATAGCTTGCGCAAACAACAACTGGTCCAAAGTAATCTCCGGTACCAACTTCATCACTTCCACATTGGGGATACAGCTGCTCACGAAAACTGCCTTTTTCTTTTGTGACTTTTTTCTTTTCAATGATGGCATAACTGTCCGCATGATAATCGGCGCCATCTCCTTGAAAAACAACTTTTCCTGATTCATAAGCAGTAATGACACAATCACTTAATTTGATCTGATAGATTGCATAGGGAGGTGTTTTACGCTCCTGTGCCATAGGATAGCGGGCTTTTAAATCCATGATTTCTTTTTTTGATAAAACGACTGTTTTTGTACTCATAAAATACCTCCTCGTGCTTGTTATTTTATCATAAAAACAGGCATCCCGCATATATTTCATATAGAAAATGTGGTAGAATAAGAAAGCAAAAGTAGGTGTTAGATATGAATATTGAACAAAATACATGGTTGATGATCAATCTTGTTGTGGTCATAGTTTTCGCATTATTGTTATTTAGCGGATATAAACAGGGGTTTTTGATGAAACTCATCAGTATCGTTGGATTTGTGGTTGTCGGCATTTTTTCATGGTGGATATCCGCACCGATTTCTCGTATGCTGTCTTTATATCCAAAGAGTCAGCTGCCCATAGAAAATGATTTGATCAGCTCATTTATATATGATAATATCAATCGGTTATTCATCTTTGTGGTGTTATTTGTGATTTTAAATATCGTGATTTTATTTTTGAAGCCACTAATAAAAGCCATCTCTGATATCCCCGTGGTATCCACAATCAATAAGGTAGCAGGTTTGTGTCTGGGTGCGATACAGGCAGTTGTTTTGATGTTTGTGGCAACATTGGTTTTACGACTTCCTTTCATATCCCAAGGCAATACATATGTAGAAGGCAGTCTTTTAAAATATAGTGAACCAATGATGAATACCCTGATGTTTTATGCGAAAGAACCACTACAGCAGATATCCGCTGTATTCGATTTGATCAATGAAAAAGAAACATTAACGAAACAGGAAGTTGAAAATATTCATGACTGGCTTGTTTCACAGAATTTAAAGGAGGAACAGGTAAACGCAATCATGGCGAGCCTGAATAGTGAAAGATGATGAAAGATAAACAGGAAGCATTACAATTAGACGAGGTAAAAGAACAGTTTGTACATCACTGTTCCTTTTCCCTTGGTAAACAAAAAATAAGAGAAGCGTATCCCAATTATGATTTATTGTGGATCAATCGTGAATTAAGAAGAGCGAAGGAAGCGTACGATTTAGTCGTACGTTATGGAAATATGCCTTTTGGCGGTATACATGATGTATCCTTAAGTGTAGAGGATGCGATGAAGGGAATCACAATTCGACCTCAGGAGCTGCGTCAGATAGCAGAAGGAATCCGTGCATCCGAGAGTATGCGTAAATATATGAAAAGCAGTGAAATTGAAACACCATACATACAGGAGCTGGTAGATTCTTTAAGTGATCATATGAAATGTGCAAGCAAAATTGAAGCATGTATCAATGTGAATTATGAAATCTATGATAATGCCAGCAGTGAACTAAAACATATCCGAAAAGCGATGCATACATGTACACAGGAAATTTCCATTAGTGTCCAGCAGTTTATCTCACGCAATGCAAATAAGTTAATGGATACGATTACGACCATGCGTAATGGGCGTACATGTGTGTTAGTGAAAATCAGTGAAAAAAACAGTGTAGAGGGTATGCTGCATGGGGAAAGTGCCAGTGGACAGACCGCATATATTGAACCACGCTCTTTGGTAAATCTGAATAATAAACTACAGAGTCTGATCAGCAAAGAAAAAGAAGAAATTGAAAAGATTTTGGCAATGTTAAGCGCTGAAGTGGCATTGATTGGTCATGAATTATTAGGTAATTTGGATACATATGGTCTGTTAGACAGTATCTTTGCGAAGGGACAGTGGTGTAAACAGTTTGATGGATGTATCGCAAGTATTGAAGAAAAAACAGAGCGATTATATCTTAAATCTGCACGTCATCCCTTGATTGATCCACATCATGTTGTTGCGAATACATATGAAATCACACCACCTTATCACAGTCTGTTGATTACAGGAAGCAATACAGGTGGGAAAACGGTAACTTTAAAAACGATTGGTTTGTTTGCGGCCATGAGTATGGCAGGTTTTCCAGTCGCTGCTCAGGAAGCGATATTTCCAATGTTTGATGGTATCTTTGTGGATATTGGAGATGATCAATCTATTCAAGAATCTTTATCCACATTCTCTTCCCATATTTCTAAAATGGCATATATCGTTGATCATGCAGGACCAAAATCACTTGTATTATTAGATGAATTAGGCAGTGGGACAGATCCAAAAGAGGGAGAACCGCTGGCAGTTGCGATATTAGATGATTTACGTCAGAAACATGCGATGGTCATTGCGACAACACATTATTCCGCACTTAAAACATATGGCGCAGATCATGAGGATGTATTATTGTCCAGTGTGGAATTTGATATGGAGCATCTTCGTCCAACGTATCATTACATTCAGGGAATCTCTGGAACATCCAATGCTTTTGAAATCGCAAAACGTTATGGCTTAAAAGATGCCATCCTGCAAGAAGCACGCAAACGCAAGGAAGCGTCTAAGACTAGAGGGGAAGAAGCGATGGAACAGCTGGAAGCTTCTTTGATGGAAAATCACGAATTAAAACAGCAGCTGGAAGAAAAACTGGAAGATGTACGAAAGCTTCAAAAACAGCTGCAGGATGAAAAAACAAAACTGCAGAATGAAAAACAGAAAATTTTAGATGAAATCAAGGAAAAAGCAGAAAGCCGTCTTGAAGAACGTTTAAAAGAAGCAGATGATATCATTGATCTGTTGAAGGAAATGAAAACAGACGCAAAACCACATGAAATCAATGAATTAAAAGGCGCATTACGTTCACTTGATGAAGAGGAAGAAGAAGTCATTGAAAAGAAGAAAGAAACATTCACAATCGGTGATTATGTGAAAATTGATAAACTGAATTACTATGGAGATATCATCTCCATCAATAAAGAAAAAGTATGTGTCATGACCAATGGAATGAAAATGAACACGACCATACATGATATATCCAAGGCAGTAAAACAGGTAGAGAAGAAAAAGAAAAGTAAAGGCTACAGTAAAAGTGGTGTGAAATCTTTTTCCATGGAAGTCAATGTTATCGGTATGCGTGTTGCGGAAGCAATTCCCATTATTGATAAATATTTGGATAATGCATGCCTTGCGAAAGTTTATCGTGTACGTATCATTCATGGCATGGGTACTGGGAAACTACGTGCCGGCGTACATGATTATCTAAAACATAATGCAAGAGTGGAAAGCTTTGTCATGGGTGGACAAGGTGAAGGCGGCCTTGGCGCAACCGTTGTGACCTTAAAGCAGAAGAAGTAGGTGATCACATATGGCCAATATGGCAAAAATACAGGATAAACTGGCAATTCTGCCAGCACTTCCCGGCTGTTATCTGATGAAAAATAAAGATGGAGATATCATCTATGTCGGAAAAGCCAAAAAACTAAAGAATCGTGTGCGTCAGTATTTTGTGGGCGCACATGATTTTAAGACAACTCGTCTGGTTTCTAATATTGATGATTTTGAATATATCGTTACAGGCAGTGAAAAAGAAGCCCTTTTATTGGAAATCAATCTGATTAAAAAGCATACACCTCCCTATAACATCATGTTTATGGATGATAAGACCTATCCCTATCTGAAACTCACAAAAGAAAAAGCACCAGTGCTTAAGGTGGTACGCAATACCAAAGATAAAAAGGCAGAATACTTTGGACCATTTCCTGATTCTGGGGCAGCATGGGAAACAGTAAAGCTGTTAAACCAGCTGTATCCTTTACGCAAATGTAAACGTCTGCCAAAAAAAGAATGTCTGTATTTTCATATGGGACAATGCCTTGCGCCCTGCGTAAATGAGATTGATCCCAAAACATATCAGGATATGGCCGCAAATATTCGTAAGTTTTTAAAAGGCGATGTAAGGGATATTTTAGATACGCTACAGAAAGAAATGGAGGAAGCAAGTGAAAACCTGTTGTTTGAGAAAGCACAGGAGAAGCTTGATTTGATCCATGCGATTCATCATGTCACAGCCAAACAGCAGATTGACTTTAAAGATCGTAAGGACAGGGACGTATTTGGCTATTATGTAGACAAGGGCTATATCTCGATTCAAGGCTTCTTTGTACGTGGGGGAAAGCTGTTAGAGCGTACTTTGTCCATCGAGCCATTATATGAGCGGGAAGAGGATGCTTTTGTGTCCTTTGTTGCCCAATATTATAGCGCAAATCCATTGCCACAGGAGATTTTAATACCAAAAGAATATGATATTACCCAGCTGGAGGAAATTCTGGATACTAAGATTTTACAGCCGGTACGCGGAGATAAATTAAAGCTGGTAGAAATGGTACTAGCCAATGCGAAAAATGCCCATGAACAAAAATTTGAACTGGTAGAACGTAAAGAAAGTCGTAAAGAAGAAGCGATGGCACAATTATCCAACCTTCTACAAAAAGAAATCCACCGTATCGAAATCTTCGATAACTCTCACATATCCGGTTCTTTTAATGTCAGCGGCATGGTTGTATTTGTGGATGGGGAAGCCAGCAAGAAAGATTATCGATTATATAAACTTGGAGAATATGTATCCGATCTGGATTCCATGAAGGAAGTCGTTTACCGACGGTATTTCCGCTTATTGAAGGAACGTGGAAGATTTCCTGATTTATTGATTGTGGATGGTGGCTATTTACAGATTGAAGCCGCAAAAGAAATTTTGGATGCATTAGATATCCCATTGACCTTATGTGGTTTAGTAAAGGATGATAACCATCGTACAAGCAATCTGATGGATCGTAATGGAAAAATCATTCCAGTGCCACGAGATTTCTCTTTGTTTTTCTTGTTGACACAGATGCAGGATGAAGTGCACCGTTTTGCGATCAGTTATCATCGTCGTGTCCGTAATAAAGCCATGACCAAGTCCATTTTAGATGAAGTGGAGGGAATTGGAGAAGTACGTAAAAAAGAGATCTGGAAACATTTCAAATCTTTAAAACGTCTGAAAGAGGCCAGTGTTGAGGAAATCGCCCAGGTGATTCCTGAAAAGACAGCCATAACCTTATATAATGTTCTACATAACACAGACCAAAATGGAAATGAAGCATAACATAAAGATAGGTAGGATATTGTATAGGGGGTAAATACTACGCAGAAAATATTGACGAAACGCGAGAAAGAAGTCTTCGATCTTCTGATTGACAATTATAGTACCGCCGAAATCGCAGAGAAAATGCATATCTCTGATAAAACGGTGCGAAACCATATATCCAACGTGATGTTAAAGCTTGGAGTTAAGGGCAGAGCACAGGCAGTCGTGGAATTGATCAAGCTCGATGAACTGAAATTATAGACAAAAAAGCTTCTGAAAGAAATTTTCAGAAGTTTTTTTAGGATTTTTGTACCTTTTTTACGTATATAAATAAGTAGGAGGTAATTGTCTATGAAAAAGAACTTAGAAGTGACGTATGTATTAAAAACGACACCGGCGCAGTTTCGCTATCTGAAAACCGAAATGAACAAAACCATGCAGATGTATGAAACCATTTGTAAAGAACAATGCCGATGTCAAAAGCAGTATGAATTATCACAGCGCATCAAAGGCTACGCAAAGGCGTATCTGCCAAAGATGAGTCCACAGGAAATGAAGCATATGGAAGATTGTATCAGGACCCATTCTGCCTATGGATTAAAACATGTGATCGGTTCTGGCTTTATCTGGAGAGGCATCCATTTGTTTCAGATGCTGATGATACCACATACATGGATGAAAGAACCCATCATATTTCATGCGCCGATATTAAACAGTCATTTATATGAAAAAAATGATCAGCTGTACCTGCATATCTGTTTTGGACGTATACATACATGAAAGAGCCTGCTACGAATTTTGTACTATTGACTTTTTATTCCTACTTTATGGTATAATGACTAACGCGAGGTGTTTATGATGAAAATCAAACGAATGTTGTTTATCATAGTTTTGATTGCTTTATTTGGCGGTTGTTTTTATGCGATGAACCAGCACTATGATGAACTGGCAAGATACCCTTATGAACTTACACAAAAACAACGTGACATCGTCTTAGAGCATCTGGATACAGAACAGATCAATTATCTGCTTGCCCAGAAGATAGAACCAGATGAGTTTCTTCCTTTTATCGAAGAAGAAGGGTTTACATTAGAAAATACACTATGGTATACCAAAGCCATGAGTACCAGAAAAGAAGAAAAGTCATATATCGTAAACTTCATCAACAAGTATAAAGAACATATGGAATATGGCGAATTACAAAACCTTTTGACATATTATTCCTATAATGTTTTAACACGTTTTTATGATGAAGGATATACCTATGGAGAACATGCAAAGCTTATCGCAAATCCAAGCAGTATGTATACGATTTTAAATACATCCAAAACGATATATACATATGAACCAAAAAACTTAGTGACAATTACCACCCTGCCACATGATTCTATCGTGGATAATGCCAATGATATCATGATTCAAAAAGAAGTCGTCAAACCTTTGGAAGAATTGATGAAGGCAGCAAAAGAAATCAATCGTAAAAACTATGGAGATATGGTCATTACGACCGGCTATTTATCTTATGAAGATCAAATATCATTGTATGAGAGCAAACAAAAAGAATTTCCAAAAGATTTTACGATGTATTGGGATCATCCTGGACAAAGCGAATACCAGCTTGGCTATACGATTACCCTGAAACCTAATGATAACAAAGGTGACAGTGAAGAAAAGAAAAAAGAAGAAGATCGTGAACAGGCCGTCTGGTTGAAAGAAAACGCATATAAATATGGTTTTGTGATACGATATCCAAAACATAAAGAAGATGTGACGAAAAAAGCGTATCAGCCATATACCCTTCGCTATGTTGGAAAACAGGCAGCAAAGCTTATGCATGATGAAGATAAAGCGATGGAAGAAATAGATTTCAGTGTATTTGAAAAATAGAATTACGTGCATTCGCAAAGGGTGCACGTTCTTTTTATGTATCAGCTTTCATAAACTTAAGACAGAGGTGAAGGTATGCAGCGCTTTAAAAAACAATTTGCATTCTTATTCGGGATGATTGCCATTGCGGCATATGCATCCATCCGTTTCTTTCCAACAGAAGAGGCAACAACACCTGTCATTCAAAGTGAAACAACAGGTAATCACATGCAGATTTATATGATGGATCATGATAAAACCCTGATTCCTATCAGTATTCCTGTGGATGAGGAAATGAGTGAAGAGGATCAGGTCAATATCATGCTTGGCTATATGAGTGGGAAACAAAGCCTGAAAGGTTTTTCTCCATTATTTACGAAAGAAGTGCATATGGACAGCTTTCAAATCAATAATGGGATCATCGCAGTAGACTTTGATGACAGTTTAAAAAATTATACAAAAGAAAATGAATTACGTGTATTAGAATCTTTGACATGGGGATTAACGCAGTTTCATGATGTAGAACGTGTCAAGTTAATGATGAATGGGGAAACATTAACAGCGATGCCGAATGGCTCTACACCGATTCCAGAGATATTAAATCGCAGCATTGGCATTAATCATTTTGAAACATCCACGTCTGCATTGCATACAAGTGATGAAATGACAGTCTATTATACCAAGAAGGTACAGGGAAATACCTATATGGTACCAAAAAGCAAACGTTATCCATCCACACGCTCCTCTTTAGAATCCAAAGTCAATGAAATCATAGAAGATGTATCAGTATCCAGTACCCTGACACAGCCAATGGTAAAAGACAGTATCAAAATGGAGTCTATGAGCTTTGAGAAAGGAACATTAAAGGTATCTTTGGATGAACATATCTTAGGCGCAGATAAAACCGTAAAACAGGATGTTTATGACTCACTCACCTTATCTTTATTAAGCCTTCCAAGTGTAGAACATGTACAGGTGCTGGTTGATGATGTGGTCGTTTCTTTACAAGATGAAGCAAAAACAGTTTCCCTGCAAGATATTTCATATAATGAAGTAATGTTTTGAAATAATTATTTATTCTTTCATGGATTTTTGGTATACTTACTACAGTAGGTGATCAAAATGAAAATTATACTTGTTAGTGACAGTCATGGAAAAGATGAAGCGTTAGATAAGGTATTAGAAACATATCCAGATGCGGATGCATTCGTTCATTGTGGGGATATAGAAACATATCCAGAATGCTATCCACAATTTATCACAGTACGTGGAAATAATGATATCTATTACGATTATCCAGAGGAACAAACATTGCATATCGCAGGACATGGAATCTATATTACCCATTCTCATCATTTTATGTATACACACAGATTGGAACAGATGGCAGAAAAAGCAAAAAGCTTAGATTGTGATATCGTGTTTTACGGGCATACACACATTGCCGCAGATGATGAGGTAAATGGTGTACGACTCATCAATCCGGGTTCATTATGGAGAAGTCGTGATGGACGTGGACCATCTTATGCTATTGTGGATTTAGATTCCTATCATGTGGATGTGGAATTTGTATTTATGCCAAAACCGAAAAGCCGTTTTGGATTTTTCTGAAAAATGTAAAAAAGTCATGTTTGTTTCATGACTTTTTTCTTTTCTTTTTCCATAAATTACGCTATAATAAGTCTGCGTGTAAACGTTTTATTTAAGAAAGGTGTTTGAAAAACATGGAAAGAAAAGTTGGAACAATTTCTCGTGGGGTACGCTGCCCGATCATTCGAGAAGGTGATGATTTAGCTTCTATCGTCGTTGACAGTGTATTGGAAGCCGCTGAATCAGAAGGATTTGAAATGCGTGATAAAGATGTAGTTGCGATTACAGAATCTATCGTTGCCCGTAGCCAGGGAAATTATGCCAGTGTGGATGCAATCGCAGAAGATGTGAAAGCTAAGCTGGGTGGAGAAACCATTGGTGTGATTTTTCCAATCTTGAGTAGAAACCGTTTTGCAATTTGTTTAAGAGGAATTGCTAAGGGAGCAAAGAAAATTGTATTGATGTTGAGCTATCCTAGTGATGAGGTAGGAAATCATCTAATCAGTGTAGATGCATTAGATGAAGCAGGTGTCAATCCATATAGTGATGTATTATCACTTGAAAAATATCGTGAACTGTTTGGAGAAAACAAACATGAATTCACTGGTGTCGATTACGTGGAATATTATCAGAATCTGATCAAAGAAGAAGGCTGTGATGTAGAGGTAATCTTTGCGAACAGCGCAAAAATGATCTTAAATTATACAAAGAACGTATTGACTTGTGATATTCATACAAGAGCTAGAACAAAACGTATCCTGAAAGAAAATGGTGCAGAAAGGGTATGTGGTCTGGATGATATCCTGACAACTTCTATCAATGGCAATGGCTATAACAGTGCATATGGTCTGTTAGGTTCTAATAAATCTACAGAAGATACTGTAAAACTGTTCCCAAGAGAATGCCGTGATTTAGTATTTGATATCCAGAAAAAATTAAAAGAACGTTGTGGCAAAGATGTAGAAGTCATGGTGTATGGTGATGGTGCGTTTAAAGATCCTGTTGGAAAGATCTGGGAACTTGCTGATCCATGCGTATCACCTGCTTATACAGATGGTTTGGAAGGAACACCAAATGAATTGAAATTGAAATATCTTGCAGACAATGATTTCAAAGATTTAAGTGGTGAAGAACTACAGAATGCCATTGAAGCAAAAATCAAAGAAAAAGATGGCAATCTAAAAGGGGATATGGCATCTCAGGGTACAACACCAAGAAGATTGACTGACCTGATTGGTTCTTTATGTGACTTAACAAGTGGTTCAGGTGATAAAGGTACACCAATCGTACTTGTTCAGGGTTACTTTGACAATTTCACAAACTAAGAACTGGAAGAAGGACAAATCGTCCTTCTTTTTTAATGGAAAGAAGAATAAGTATTGAGGTGTTAAACTGCTTCTCATGTTTCAAATGATGGATTATTTTAGGCTTTTCAATCATAAAGGTTCTTGGATAATATGATAAAAATCGGTATAATAGGTATTGAATAAATACTGTATAATATTTACAAGGGAAAAAGGGGAATTTTACACATATGGAAAAGATTAAAGAGTATATTACAAAGAACAA
>ENA-OWPJ01000967-OWPJ01000967.1-human-gut-metagenome-genome-assembly--contig:-NODE-967-length-16052-cov-8.10327_pt1 | contig 16052 bp, 19 predicted proteins | sample MGYA00248264_ERZ651846 | MGnify/ENA primary metagenome ERZ651846 (study PRJEB26924, sample SAMEA4378271) | human gut metagenome | biome: human gut; feature: human-associated habitat; material: faeces...
GGGGATTGGCTCCTTTCCTTCTTAAGTCCAAACGGACAGGAGATTTAAAATGAAATTCACTTCAACCACGAATCATGTTTTCACATTCGAACGAGTAACGCTTTGCACGATTGTTCTTATTCATAAGGATACGGGACAACAGTATGTTGTCATATTTACGGATAACAATAAAATTCGTGACTATAAGACCGGAATTGTTTCTCAGTTTGGTGAACTTAAGCAGAGTGATATTGATTTAATTCTTTTCTATCGGGACGAATATGAAAAATATTTTGACTCGTTAAATAATGGCGAGGAGTATTTGAGTTTTAAAGAATATATCGGATGTATAAGGGGAAAATAAATTATGAAAGGTGTGTTCAGGTTGCTGGAACAACCTGAACACGTTATCGACAATCAAAACTGAATGAGGTTTTTAAATGTCAACACGACAGATCGTACAGCTTGCTGACTCCCTTGTCAAAGGCTGGGAAACCAGAATTCCGGCAATGACGTGCACGGAGTGGGATCAATTCCGGTGGTGGTTAAACTACCTGCAAGGGTATGAAATGTTTTAAATAACCGGGATAAAATCATATATGGGGAGAGTGTCATGCTCTCCCTTTCTTATTGGGTAGCGAGTTGTATTACATATTTAGCTTTACGTTGTAAAGATTTTATTGTCTTTACAGTGTGGTGCGTTTTCCGGCGGTTGCGCTGCGCTTAGGGGTATGTGGCTTCGATGATCCAGGGTATTTCGACGTAATGCGTTGTATTACGATGTATACTCTTTAATTGCTTGCAATCTCTTTTCACGTTCGTTGCTTTGTTGGGCCTTTTCCAGTTGGCTGTATATGTACTCTTCATCTTTACCCGTGAGTATTGAGCCGGAGAGCAGACGATTAATAACTATACGTTTAATTTCTGGGTAATCTTTGGTTTTATCGAGTATGGACAATATGTGGTCACTGCTAAGAATTATCCCACTCCATGAGTCTAAATAGCTCTTAAAAATCACAATCATAAACACACCGAAAAGCATTATGATGATTGTTACCACATTAATGCTAAACGTTGATATAAAGGTATACGCGGCCACACCAATTATTGCTAAACAGAGACATAAATAAATGAAACCGATTTTGTTGCGTTGCTTTTTTTCTGCACGATCATGATCATCTATGATTTCCAGTATCTTTTCTGGGATTAGTTGAGTCATTTTCTTTCCTTATTTGGGACACGGAGTGTTTAATTACATAGCTTTACATTGTAAATCTATGTTTGTCTTTACGATGTAAATGATGAGATGTGCAGTTAAAAGTGTCAATCAGATATCATATAGTAAAATACTATATTATTTTCTATGTATCACATACACAGCGATAAAACTGGATAAATGACTTACACTGTAAAGATTGAGCTGTCTTTACAGTGTGGTTCATAAGGCATACGAATGAAATAATTTGCCTTTGTGTGTATGCGTGTGTATAATTATCCTCAGGTTAGGGAGGACATATGAAATCTGCTGACCTGTTGAAAGAACTGATAGCTGCTGGTTGCGAGTTGAAACGGCATAAGGCAAGCAGTCACCAGATATGGTGGTCGCCAATAACAGGAAAAACTTTTCCTGTTCCTCATCCTAAAAAGGACTTGCCGCTAGGTACTGTCAGATCGATCAAAAAAATGGCGGGGATTTAATCCCCGCCGACTTTGGAGGTAGCCATGTTCTTTTCTGTTGGTGTCGAAACACCGAAAGATGATCATACAGCATACGGTATCACCGTTCCGGTTTTTGATTGCTTTGATTTTGGATGTGTTTCTGCTGCTGATTCTCAGGCAGAAATACCCGCAATGGCGCGTGAAGCGATATTGGCAATCGTGGAAGAGATGGTAATAAGCGGTGCTCATTCTGTTGATGATATTCATGATGAAGGGTGTTTGACTTATTCCGCCAACCCAAATTATAACCACTGTGATAGCTGGTTTGTAATTGATGTTGATTTGTCAGAAATTGAGGGCAAACAACAACGTATTAATATTTCATTGCCTGATGTATTGATTCGTCGTATTGATGGATATGTGAGAGAAAGTGGTGGCGTATACAAAGATCGTAGCCATTTTCTGGCTCAGGCGGCACGTCATGAACTTGCATATAAATAAAACTATCCCCGCGTTGTGCGGGGATTTTTTTTGATAGCTAACCGCTCGCCGCAGTCCAGCGACCGAGCATAGCGAGCGAGTGACGAGGAAGCGGAAGATCCACCGTTGCCAGGAGAAAAGCAGGTACGCACTATGCGTTCTGCCCTAGTGATGCTTTCACAAACCACGCAGCCTGAACTATTACGCCATGAATCCAGCGCAAATCGGCATCACGATTTTCTTTTTTCATTTTTTCGCCACTTAAAGCCTTGCTTACGTGACTTTTTACCAGATTTTCGTGTAATTCTTTTGCTTCTTCAATTGTGAAACCACCAGGCAAATTTGGCGCTTCTGCTTCCAGCGATGCCAGTGCGATTTCATAAGCCCGACGCTCAATATTGTCTCGGACGTCCAGGCTGCCTATACGCTCTCTGATTTCTTTAATCAGTTCTTTGTCGGTTAAAGTGGTCATGCTGCGTTTCCTTCTTTCTTATTAACAATTACACCGTCATATATTTCATTAAGGTGTCCTCTTAGCTCCATGCGCCTTAATGCAGATAACATGTAATCGCATTCAACCTGCTTATTCCCAGTAAATGGCTTATCGTCAGGATTACCCCAACAGCAATTACCCCTGGGCCATCCATGTACTTTCCGTACTCTTCCGTTAACAACGTGAAGTAATCCCCAGCCGGGAGGTAAATCCTCAACTGAAATAATTTCCGGCTCACTAATAAAGAATCGCCAGTCGCCCATGCCAAGTGAGGGATTTTTACGGAAACGCTTTTTTCTATCTGCCAACAAGTCAGCACGAGAACACTTCGCCTCTATCAGGCATGATGCTGAATTTCTGAATCCCATAGCATCTGGCTGTTCTCCGGTACTGGTTACAGCAACAAAGCGGTCATGAAAGCAAACCTTGAACCCGTTGCGCTTAAGGAACTTGTACGCAATCTGACAGAGTTCGTGGTGTGTTAACGCCATATCACTTTCCTTTCCCATGTTGTCATGTGTTAGTCCTTATCCTGCTGTGCTTTCAACTGATGAGGGGAATAAAATCTTTTCATCAAATCCGGCATTCATATCATGGACAGCAACACACCAATCCATCGACGAACGATTATCAAGAGCCTCCATGATTTCATCCATGCGGCGCAGGTCATACAGGTAAATGCTTTTATCGCCAATGGTGTAAAAACCAATTTTTTTCGGTGATGGGCAGCGATCAAGAACGTCCTGTAATTCGTTCAACCATGCCCGTTCTTTTTTTGTTAAAGTTGCCATATCACTCTCCTTTGATGCGAATGTTTACAGCCTGACAAGCCTCTTCGAGAACCCAGTCAACAGCGTCTTTCCATGCTCCGGTTTCGACTGGCGGATTTTCACGCTTAACCTGTTCATAGAAGCGCACTGCTTTAATCAATCCTTCTGGTATCAGTGGCACAGGCGGGGGAGTGAATAACGCCTGAATTTCATAGCTCGGCCTGTCGTTGCAATCCTCTTTTGTCGGTACATATTTCCAGTCACCAACCCACGGCTCCCCCTGAGAGTCCGTAACGCCTTTTTTCACGTAGCGATATCGCCACGCGACTGGCTCTGCTTCCAACGATGCCAGTGCGATACGAAACACATTGGCAAGCAGACTGCTTGAAGATTGGTTATCGTGCGCCGGGTCGCTCAGGAAACCAGTGATGAATGATTTAATTTCCGCGTTTTCTCTGGTAAAAGTGGTCATTAGGGACTCCTTTTCATATTTATGGCTTTCTTGAATCAATTTCTTCTAGTTTGAGTTTTATATTTTGCTGGTCTGATTTTGGTAATTTCCTCATGCTCTCTTCAGTTATTTTTTTCATATCAAGAAAAGCTCTTGCATAGAAGCGCAGGCTTGCCTCTTTTTCATGTTGTGCAACATACCAGGTTGCGCCAGAAAATGCCGCAGACAGGCATAATGTGCACAGAGCACAAATTGCAATGGCTGTTCTTGTACTGAAGGGCTTTACAGCCTTAGATAATGAATTCAACTTTTCTTCATATAATTTGTTGTTTTTTTCCTGGTTGCGTTTAATTCCAGATATGAGTTCAATAATATCATCTGTTAATTTTTCTTTTACCTCAACGCTTGTTTCTTTTAGATCGTTTTTTCCCTCTTCTACTTTTTCTTTTATTTCATTATCCAGATCGCCGCACGTCTCAACGATATTTTTGAATCTTTGAATATAGTCATTTTCTACAGATGAAACGACCTGTCTGAAGCCTTCAGACAGGGCTGTGAAGTTAGCTTGTAACTCATTGCTGAATTTTTTCTGTATCTTTTGGTTTAGAAAAATCAATGAAATAACTGGATCATCTTTAGATATTTTATGCCCTGTCTCCTTGAATACATCAACAATAAAATTATCAATATCTTCACTGGAAACAGCCTTTTCAGGCTGTTTTAATTCTGGCTGATTAACTGTACTCATATTATTCACCGTGTTCATCGTCATAGATGCTATCTAATTGTTTGTAAATGTCATTGAAGACTCGTTTTAATCGTGATTTAGCCATTAATCCAAAATGGTCAGACTCAAGAGCTTCTTTCAGTGTTAGTGATTTTTCTGTTAGCTCTTTGATGTCAGAGGCAAAGGCATCACTTTTTCTGTCCTGAATAACAACAACGCCAGCGATTACATTCTTGTTTTTTTCAATGAATTTAGTTTCTATCAATGGGATATTTTCAAGTGCTGGAATACCCTGAAATTCATTTATCCAGACAATAAGTTTTACCTTACTTCCTTTAACCAGTTCTTTCAGTTCTTCAAATCCCTGCAAGGTATCCGCAAGAGCTTGTCCACCAACGATAACAGTATGGATATAAACGTCTTGTTCTACATCTTCAAACATGTCCATAACACAGTTATCATTGAAATACTGAATTAACGGTAAAAATGTAGATGCGCCATTGTCAATAACAAAAGTATTCTGACTATTGGTCAGCATTGATTCGAACATTGGATCGAATTTGGATTGTATTACTTTGCTGTTTTCAGTGATTTGTATCAAATCTGCATTTAATCTTTTTACTTTAACCGTAGTTGTATTAACCGGGTCTGTGTCACCGACTACGATATTATCCATGTGATTTTCATCAATAAAGTATTGTGCCAGTATTGCGGTCGCGAATGATTTTCCAACACCACCTTTACCCTGAAGGATGAAATTGATTGAGTTTTTCATTTATAATGCTCCTTTACTTAAAGATATTTATTTATGAATTTTTCATTCGTAGCACTTGGATCGTGCTCTATTTCTTTTTTGTTCTCACTAATGTTTGAAAAAAAACCTTTTACCCCCCCTCTCGGTTCATCGTCTTTAGCTTCATTCTGATCAATTACATCTATGGTTTTTGCCTGTTCTTTTGGTTCAGTGCATTTTTGTCTTTTTTTAGCCCTCTCTGTCATATTTATATAAGTCTTTTGGGCTAGTTCTGTCTTGGTGTTGTTGTTTATGTAATCAGCTATTTGCTCCCATGTATAATATTTCTTTGCTTCAAGTATATTTTGCAAATACATATTGAAGACAGCCTGTTTTGATTTCGATTTTGTTTCGTTTATAGCCTCGCATATTGGAGATAATAAACTCTCGATCTTTTTCATTTGTTACATTTCCTCTCTCTCTCTCTACCTCCTACATTGGCATAATACCTTATTTAAAGCAATTTGCTCGCCGTTTGTGTGGGTGATTATGTGGGTTGTTTTGTGGGTTGTCAATGGGGTTGTGGTCTTTTTTGTGGGTTAAAGTGTGGGTGATTGTGTGGGCTGTGTGTTTTGAGTTGTGGGTTATTATGTGAGTCATTGTGTGGGCTGTATGCACAGCATTTTCTTGTTCTCCTAAAACACAGGCACGATACCGATTGTACACAAGACCGTTCCGGTCATGTTACAATCGTGTGCCAAAGGGGGACGCCCCTTTGAAACCCCGAACGATGCAGCCGTTCTTATGCGGTTCTACGAACCTTGAGGACATATGAAGAAAAAAACCAACAAAAACGTTCATGTAACATTCAGACTTACCGAAGAAGAATATGCTCCGTTCGATAGGGCTATAAAAGAGCTTAATATTAGTAAGTCTGAATTTTTCAGGCTGCTTACTATTGGTAAAATAAACACATATGCATCTGATAAACGTAACATACCAGAATACAAACGTTGTCTTTCTCAGTTGAGTTGGGCAGGAAACAACATAAATCAAATAGCGCACCGATTAAATTCAGATCATTTAAAAGGTATTATATCAGAATCGCTCTATAAAAAGGTTTTAAATGGACTAATCGGTATTCGTGATCGCCTTCAGGAGATAGCTAAATGATTGTCAGATACGGTGGTGGTAATGATGGTATCGTTGATTATCTGATAAATGGTCGCAAAGCAGAACGCCAGTACACGCGTGATGAACTTGATCATCGTGTCGTTCTTGATGGTGATTTACAGACTACAGATAAGATTATTGATTCTATTGAAAACAAAAGTCAGGAACGTTATTTGCACATTACTCTGTCTTTTCATGAAAGTCATGTGTCGAATGAAGTGTTAAAGGCTGTTGTTGATGATTATAAAAAATTATTGATGAATGCTTATCATCCTGATGAATACTCTTTTTATGCGGAAGCTCATTTGCCTAAAATTCGTCATATCCAGGATAATAGCACTGGTGAACTTGTTGAAAGAAAACCACATATTCATATTGTAATTCCTAAAGTAAATTTGATTACTGAAAAGTTCCTGAATCCAGTGGGAGATGTTACCAAAGGGCATACAATTGAACAGCTTGATGCTATACAGGAATTTATTAATAATAAATATAATCTTGATAGCCCTAAAGACTATCCGCGTAAAGATGCGGATTACGGAAAAATTATAAGTAGAGTTAAGGGGGATCTTTACAAAGAGCATCACTCTGAATTGAAAGGTGAGTTGCTTTCGCGTATAGAGAACGAGAAAATTGAAAATTACTCTGTATTCAAAGATATTGTTGCAGAGTATGGTGAACTTCGTATAAGAAATGCTGGTAAAACCAATGAGTATCTGGCTGTAAAATTGCCTGGAGATAAAAAATACACAAACTTAAAAAGTCCTCTTTTTCGTCAGAATTACATTGAGACAAGGACATTAACACTTGAGAAACCAACACACAAAGAGATAGAAAAGAGACTTAATACCTGGTTAAATAAAACAAGCCATGAGATTAAGCATATTTTTAACCAGGCGGAGAAAACAAGGGAACTTTACAAGACATTAAGCCCTTCACAACAAATTGATTTCCTGCAAGAGAGGATAAAAGAATATGACTCAAGAGAAAAACTTAACGAAAGAAATTCTTGGCAAACGTCAGGACGAGAGGGAGGTTACAAGTCGTGTCCTAAAAAGTTTGCCAGAATCCGTCAATCTGAAGCAACAGTCGGATTGTCACGTATGCCCCAACGCGGTATGGTTTACGGAATCAATGGATTCACAAGACCCGACTCTGTCAGTGTATTGTCAGATATTTCGCAGCGTGATCTGGCAGAGCAATTACCGCAAAGAGAACATCCTGGTCAGGATGTGCGACGGGATTATGATAGACAATTCACAGAGTCAGGAATAAAAAGTCTTGAACGCTCTTCTTTTTTGTGTGAAACGATGTTTCAGACTCTGAATGAGGCGGCAGAGAAAAACGAAATTACAACGATGGCAGAAATTCGCAGAAATATTGATCCTGTCAGGTTTCTGTCTTCTGCCGCCGAGCGTTTTAATATTATTCCAGCGCAGCATAAAATCAGAACAGCAAAGGACGGTTCCCCCCGGTTTTCTGTGGGGAATCGTAATATGAACGCATCTGATTTTCTGACAAAGCATATTAATCTTGCCTGGAAAGATGCGAAATCCTTTCTGCTTGAAGTTTATTCACAGCAGTTAGAAAACACGCCATATACGCGCTATCCAACCTACAGACGCCTTACGCATCATGAAGCTCGTGAGCGTCTTAACTCACTGAATTTATCTGAAAAAACATTACGAAATACTATCAGGTTTGAGCGTGGCAAGCTGTATAATGATCTGCGAGAGATGAGACGCGAGTTGAAGTTAATACCACGTGAACAGCGTGATATTGCCGTGGGTGTGATTGTTTACAAAAAACTAACCACACTTGAGCGTCTTTCTGAACTCGACACAGATGGGCGACACATTATTCGTCAATATCATGCTGACTGGCATAAGGATAAAGATGAAATGAAAGCCCTTGAACGTCTCAAAAGCTATCTCAACTTCGATGAAATCAACGCCATTTCTGCTGACGAACCCGAACTTTCGCTTCAGAAAGCGGTGGATTCCCAGCGCCGCTTAGAAGAGGCGAAAAAGGTTAACACCAAACTAAAAGATCTTGTGATGGATAAGCAGGATTCCAGGATTGTTTATCGCGATCAGGAATCGGAAAAGCCTGTCTTTACCGACAAAGGGAACTTTGTCGTTGCGGGTAAAAATCCCTCAAAAGAAGAGATCGGAATAATGCTTGAGTATTCCAGGGAAAAGTTTGGTGGTGTACTCAAACTTACCGGCTCTGAAGACTTCAAAAAAATGTGCGCTGAAGTTGCCGCAGAGCAGGACATGAAGATTATTTTACGCCCGGAGCAGTATCAACAGATGATGCTGGAATTAAAAGCAGAACTTCAGGGTAATAAGTTTGAGCAGGTGGAAACACAGGAAAATAGCCAGGAGTCCGAATCCAGAATAGAGAAAGGTGATGCATTGAAGGAACAGGCCACCGAACAGGAACAGGCCACCGAACAGGCGCAGGCTACAGAGCAGGCACAGACCACAGAGCAGGCACAGACCACAGAGCAGGCACAGACCACAGAGCAGGCACAGACCACAGAGCAGGCACAGACCACAGAGCAGGCACAGACCACAGAGCAGGTACAGACCACAGAGCAAGCACAGGTCGCAGAGCAGGCCACATCTTCATATGATCCTGGTGTTATTACCAGGGCAAACACCCTGGATTCACAGATGCTTAGTAAAGGCACAAATGGTGAATTTGGCTATTTGAAATCTCTGGATAGCGATGAAAATGAGATTTGGGAAGTGCTGGGGCATGTACCTGGAGACAGCGATGATATCTTTAGTGTTGCCAGTTTTGATAATGAAAACGACGCAAAAGAATTTTGCAAAATTGTGAATGAGTTAGGTATTGACAGAACACAGGCTCTGATTCAGGAGCAGCTTACTACTCAACACGATCAGGCTACTGCGCAGGTGCATAATAAACAGGAAATTTATTGTATAAACTTTAGTCGCTTCCATGATTTGAATGAAGGTATCGTCTTTCATTCTAAAGATGCGGCTATTCAGTGTTATGAGGAAAGCAAATCTTCTGCAATAGAAAAATATGAAAGCAATTATTTAAATGGTGATGGTTTTGATACTGTTGTGCTTATGTCTAAAACTGTCTCAACCGATGAATTATCCTCTTATCCAGAGGGGGCATTAGTAACGTTTGATAGGCCATTTGAAGTAATTGCCAATTCATATGAAGAATACCGTACTCCAGTGTATGCGGTTTCTTTCTCGAAGGATGAGTTTAGTGAAGATATTAAGACTTTTGAGTTATTGCACGACGCATCTGAATATAAAAATAAGATGCTTCAGGAGCACGGGCTTAACCAGGATGATATCTTAATCACACCTGTAACAAGAGAAGAAATCGCCTTTAAAGGAATTAAGGACGCTGTTAATGACGCTAATATGGCAGTGATGGAACAGGCGGGGGATTCGTCCAGAGAATCACCAGAAGAGATACTCGCCAGTATTTCTGCTAACGAGCATATGATCTCCGGGCTTGAAAACTTCCTGGTTAAAGACCGTTCTCAGTTCAGTTCCTGCAATGGGGATATCGTTGTGGAGGCGGAAATTACCAGGGGGGAAGGTGGTCTTTATCACCTTGCGGTCGCTGGTAAGCATGGCTTAGAGCGTGGTGATGCAGTTGCCAGAGTGGATGTTACGGAGCAGCAATTTGCCGCGATCACTGGAAAAACACCTTCTGAAGTTTTAACGGGGGACCAAACATCGGCTCGTGTTCCGGTAATTACAGGTATCCATTTCAGTACAAGGGCTATTGAAAATGTGAATAAACTGGAACAACAGAAGGATTATGTCTATTTCTCAACACATGAAGGCCTGAATGCTGAAATAAAAGATTTCAGCTCTCTCAAGGATGCTATTGAGTGGGGCCGGGTTGAATGCGAGCTACATGATCTCAATAAGCGCGATACTGTCATTTATCGCGTCGAGTCTGAACATATTTCTCAGGGGATTGACGCTGTAATGAAAAATGCTGAACGCGTGGAGCGTCATGAAATTGAGAAAGCACAGGGACGGGATTGCACGCCGGAAGACGGCAAGATTCTTGAGGCAATTGATCGCTTTGAGGACAAGTTCAGAGGGGAAGGACTGAAGTTCGAAAGGGAGAAGGCCGAATCCGATTTGCTTAATCACGGATTCACTCGTGAAATGGCAGAAGATGCTCTTGGAAAACAATTTGTCCAGGCCAGAGAAGAACATCTGGAATTGCAGCAACAGCGTGACAATTCACAGGACATGCATTAATTAAGAAAAAAGCCCGGTTTTCGGGCTTTTTAAGAAAAAAAGTCAACCCCAAACAGAAATAACAGCTACAAAAATGGACAGTAATAATGCAATAAAAGTAATGTTGAGCCATATGTTGGACGAGTCTTTTAAGACTAATGAGGCTGTTAATGCCATTGTAATGAAACTAATGATAATAATGGCTGCAAATAAATATTGTACAATGTTTTTTATTGTACTTGGTTGCTCCCCAATTCTTTCTCTGTAATTTGCATCAACATTAGATATCCATTGAAGTAATAGAGCAATAAAACAGCCTACTCCGCAAACGGTGAATTGCACAGACGTCGGGTTTGAATCAAACAACGAGATCGCTAAGTTATATAAGTATACCGCGCCTGAAATCACCCCGACAACTAAAATAGAGATGAGTATAATCCGAAGAACTAATGTATTGCTTTCCTTTAAGGAATATATTAAAGCCGTTTTTTCGTATTCTTTCATGATTTAATCCGGTCTATAAGTATAAGAACCAACAAAACTTTCTCAACCTCAACGTTAACATCAAGACACCTCACTTCATAAATGATCGCCTCAGTATGTCAAACAGAAAAAGGCAAAAAGCACTGGCGGACAGACACGGTAGTGTTTCAAATGGATTTTTTGACAAAATGCCGTAGCCAGCGAAAAAAAGACTAAACAGAAGGGGGATACAAAGAACAAACAATTTGAATATCTTCATAGGTCTTTATCCTTCTTTCATCATGGCTAGTTCCGTAATCCAGTTTTCTGGACGGTACTTTTCAGGCAGATAGAATGATTTATTGTCAGGGCATACCCATTCATCTTTATCAACGCCGAATAAACCACCTTGTTGAGCATCCAGTGCCTTTAATTTGCATGTTTTGGGTATTGATTCATGTAGTTCCTGCCTTTTCTCTGTTTCCTGAAGTATTTCCTGTGGTGGCATGATAATTGCGGGGGGAATCATCAGAGCATGTAACATACTTACGAATAAAAGCCATCGACATACTTGATCCTCGATATCATTGGTGATGCTATATGCTATCCCTGCATTGAAAAAAAAGAATGTCATATAGACACAAATATATTGTGGCTGAATGACAATTAACTTTATCAGGTAGTAGAAGAAATTATAGATATCGTAGAGGAAAAACATTCATACCACCTATAACACTATTAAGATAGCCTACCAGATATCCATTTCAGACAGGCTATATACAGGGTTCAATTCATTCTATGAAAGGTGTATAGGGATTGCTGATGTTTGTGTCGATCAAAAATCTAATATTAATAGATGAAAACTAATATACATGTTTCCAGACGGATGGAGGGACTTTATCGTAGAGTTTATTCATTGTGAGTTCCGCAAGCCTGTGATCGGCGGCGGCATTAAACGACTCAAGCTCAGAAGGGGGGAGGCTGTTTTGGTTTTTTTCAATAATCTTTTCAAGTGTGTCGAGTGTTGAGCAACGTCTTAACTGAAAGAGCCAGTCTTGTTTTGTTTTCATTGTACAATTCCTGAAGAACATCCTTGCCCTATAATAGCTACAACGATGTTTGATTTCTACTGCTGGGTTTATTGACGGGAGAACGGGCAGAAGAAAAGCCGCTGCCGCCCCCGTTCTTATCAGAAGTAAATATTATAATTAGTAATTAAGACAAGAACCAACAACAAAAGCGGAAACACATTTTTAATGGGGGGGACTGCGTTCGCCAGCCCCATTGTACTTACAAAACTGAAAGCAGCCAGTAATACTGAAAACATAACGAAAAAACACATATCAATAACATTGCCAGAATGAGATATTATGGGAAAAAATATTCCGACAGAGTTAGCCAGGGAAGACACAAGAGTTAAAACGACAAAGAAATTGTTAACAGGGAAAACAGAGTCGTTTCTGGCAATTGTGCTATTTAAAATAATAAATTTCATTTATCCCCCCTAAAGCAACGTCTAATAATCTATGTTATGCGCATCAATGAGTGCACGTAGATGTTCTAACTCTTTCTCTTGCATCTGGCATAGATGATAGAGATTATCACATTTCGTGCGATATTCAGAGCATTCAGAAAGAACACTGGCTGTTTTTAGGGTCAAATGTAACATCAGGATTATCACTAAAAAAACTAATACACTAACAGAGAAAAGCAACAAATCATTCACCATAAAATCTGTACTCCCCACGCCGAGAAACGAAACATGAGAATTATCATCAAAATAAACGGATATTTCAAAGGATAACGCCCTCCAGAGAAAAGGAGGGCTGTAGAATCATTTCTCGATGAGAAACTCATCAAGGGAACGACCTCCTGCCAGTGCTTCAGCAATCGGTTTTGGCGCTCGCCCACGACCAGACTTGGCGATTAACTGAAGCAATTCCTGACCTGAAAAGCCATTTCTGCTTTGCTTTCACTTCTTAGCCCTTGCCGGAAAACCCAGCTTCCCTGTTTTCTTATCCTCAAGGACAAGAACTGCATCATACGTTCCACCGCTTTTCTTTTTAAATCCCTTAATCAAATCGGTTTTTCCTGATTTAATAAGTTTTTCGGCCTGTGCCTGGGTGATTTTCTTGCCAGAAAACTCATTCCAGATTTTAAATTCACATCCTGTACAGGAATAGCTTTTTGGCCTGATAACAATCTGTTTACCACAGGAAGGACAAGGAGAGGACAAGCGTTGTGACTGACCAGACGGCGCGCTGGGGGAAACTTTTATTTCAGCACTGTTCGCATTACTGATCATCGGTATCAGATCATTGTACAGTTCGTCAACGAACTGTTCGACGGTCATTTCTCCGTTTTCAATGAGTGTCTGTTTTTCCGCCCATAATGCCGTCATATCTGGATTAACAGCTATATCCGGCAGAGCATCAATAAGCGCATACCCGGTATCTGTCGGAATAAGTTTTCCTTTTTCCAGGGTGATATAGTTCCGTTTTTTCAGTGTTTCCAATATGGAAGCCCGCGTAGCTGGCGTACCAATACCGCCATGTTCGTCTTTTTTATCCCGATCTTTATCCTTCAGTAACTTTTTAATCACTGGATCAGTGACAAAATCTGCGACACGAACAAGCGCGGCAAGTAAAGTGGCTTCGGTGAATAATGGCGGTGGCGTTGTTTTCTTCTCATTCACAACCACTTCTTTTGTCGTCACTGTTTCTCCTGTGCGAATTTTACAGAGAAGATCAAAAGAGGAATCGTCATTTTCGACTTCTGCTTCATCGTCCCCGGCATTTTCCACACCAAGAAACGCTTCAAATCCGCTGTCTGTAGTTTTCCTGGCACGGGCATAAAACGACTCATCACCACACTGAATGGCGACGGATACTTCCTGATATGCCTTTTCAGGCATGAACTGGACAAGATAGTGTTGTGCAATTGCCAGGTAAACGTTGCGTTCGTCGGTGCTCAGTGCGTTTACGTCCGGTACGCTAACGGTTGGGATGATGGCTGTATGCGCTGTTACTTTTGCGCTGTTAAATGCCTTGCTTTTACGTGTCGTATCAATATCCATTGGCTGATCAAACACCGACTTCAGGGCATCGATTATTTGTGGTGCTTCACTGAATTGTTCGTCTGAAAGATATGAACAATCTGAACGGTTGTAAGTAATTGCTTTGTATTTTTCGCGTAGCTGCTGTGTGATATCCAGCGTTTTTTGAGCAGTCATTTTGAATTTTTTGTTCATGTACTGCTGAAGTCGTACCAGGTTAAAGGGCAACGGTGCAGCCGTTTTTTTATCATCTGTTGCTGCCGCTTCAACTGTGGCTGGTTTTCCTGCAAGTGATGTTGCTGTTCCATTCGCCCAGGTTTTATCAAGCAATTTGCGGTCTGTCAGCGGTGCGAACTCACCAGGTTTCCAGTTCGCCCTGATAACATCAGCGCCGCGTTGAAAATGTCCGGTCATGGTGTAGTAGAAGCTGGATTTATGATTTTTATTGGCACGGGTGCGATTTACAATCAGGCCAAGCACGGGTGTCTGGACCCGTCCGACAGACAAAACACCTTTATAACCTTTAGTTTTTGCCGGGATTGTGTAAGCACGCGTCATGGATAAACCGTATATCGCGTCGGCTACAGAACGCGCCAGAGCCTTGAGATAGAGTCCTCTGAAGTCACGGTTATTTTTGGGATTTGCCAGTGCCTTTTTCACTGCCGGAAGGGTGTTGTCGTTGATCAGAACGCGCTTAACGGGTTTTGTGTTGCCTGCATATTCTAGGACCTCATCGACAAGTAGCTGTCCTTCGTCATCAGGATCGCCTGCATGAATAATTTCGGTCACATCAGCACGCCTGATAAGCTCAATAATCGTTTTAACCTGTTTTTCGGCGCTTTCTACAGGCTGGTATTTTACGGGATAAAGACGCAAAGGGAGTGTTTCAATCTTCCACTCTTTGTATTCAGGATTATAGTTTTCGGGGGGCTGTGATTCGATAATATGACCAAAACAGTTAGTCACAATAGTATTATCACTTTCAAACCAGCCATCATGACGGGTAAAATTGCCCCCAAGCGCCTTAACAATATCATTTGCTACTGCGGGTTTTTCTGCGATAAAAAGTCTCATTTTGTTATCCTTTACATTGAATTAATCTTTTGGCACAACGGATAGCGCGTTCTTCTGATACTGCCTGTTGCCAGTTATCTTCACTTACAAGTTGTCTGAATCTGCGCTCACAGCCATTAAAGGCAAAAATTCCCTCACGGTTAAGGATATTAGTTGCAATATCCCACTCTTTAATTCTCAAAAAGGCTGTTACAGCAAAACCAGAATACGAAGAAATTTTTGAAATGATGCATTCATCAGCTTTTATTAACGCGGCAAAAGGAACTATCTTTTGATGACCACACGAAATCATAGGGAGTGTGTGAATATCATAATAAGCTATTGAATGACAATCCATGCGGGTATCATCAATAGCTGCCAGCCAGAATCCTGTCTGGTCTTTTATTTTTCTGCTAATATCTGAATCTGAAACACCAGGATTTAATAAATATCCACCATAACAGACATGGAAGGGGTGAGCAGATTCATCAATATAAGGAAGTTCTTTTACCGGATTTTCTTTCCTGTACTTCAGAACACCGAATTCAAGAGCATCCAGCAAAAACTTTCGTTCCAGCCCATCAAATAATGCATATTGCATGTTAAACCTCTCAACAGAAGCTCTGATTTGTTGATCTCATGGTGAACCAGTTCACCATTGTGTAAGACAAACAGGTAAGAAAACTTTCTTTCCTTGTCTTTCAGCCAGTGGATTTGCCCCTATATTTCCAGACACCTGTTATCACTTAACCCATTACTGGCCT
>ENA-OWPJ01000975-OWPJ01000975.1-human-gut-metagenome-genome-assembly--contig:-NODE-975-length-15904-cov-3.56508_pt1 | contig 15904 bp, 15 predicted proteins | sample MGYA00248264_ERZ651846 | MGnify/ENA primary metagenome ERZ651846 (study PRJEB26924, sample SAMEA4378271) | human gut metagenome | biome: human gut; feature: human-associated habitat; material: faeces...
ATCATGTGAGCATATAACAAACATTTTTATGATAAATAATTAATGAAACGTCAAAAAAGTGTATCATTTTCCGTCATTTAAAATACAAAAAAAGTTTCATTTATATTATATATATAAATGTATAATATTATCAAATAAATGACATAAAATTAATAAATGCAAAATTATCCTGAATAAATGTAAAAAATCTTATTGCAAATCTAAAAAAACATGTTAAACTATCCATAACGCGTTAACTTAAAAAATGGAAATCCATAAAGATTAGAGAAGGAAAGGTATGTGATATAAAAGATAAAAATAAGTAGGTTAAGGATAAATGTTCTATTTATGCTAACAAAATGTTATAATGTTAGCATAAAGAGAACAAAAAGATAAAGTTATGATTTAAAGTGAAATAGAAAGGACTGATAAAATGTCAAATATGGAAGTTATAGATGGTTTGCTTATGAAAAATAATGGTATATTGACCCCACGAGAGTGCAAAAAAATGAATATTCCTTTTATATATATTTCAAGAATGATAAAAGAAAAAAAGTTGGAAAAAATCGATCGAGGTATTTATATTTCCAATGATGGAGATTTAGATGATTATTATTTTTTTCAAAATAAGTATAAAAAGAGTATCTACTCATATCAATCAGCTTTATATCTTCATAAAATAACTGATCGCATTCCATACAAAATTGAGGTTACAATGTATAAAGGATATAATCCTCATAGTATGAAAAAGAATGATATTGAAATACACTTCGTTGATAAGAAATATTTTTATTTAGGCTTAACAGAAGTAGAAACGGCTTATGGAAATAAAGTAAGAGTCTACGATAAAGAACGTACGATTTGTGATTTGATAAAACATAGGAATGATATTGATGAAGAAATATTTCGGAAGGCCATCTATATGTATTTAGCTTGCAATGATAAGAATTTAAGTAACTTGTATGAATACGCAAATATTATGAAAATACAGAAGAAATTAGATGATCTTATGGTACTTGCCAATGGATAAGCAAAAACTACGCTATCATCTAATGAAAATAGCCAAGGAACAAAATATTAATTACAATACATTATTGTTATTCTTTTTCATGGAAGAATTTATAAAAAGAATTTCATTAAGTGACTATCAGAATTATTTTGTGTTTAAAGGCGGCTTTTTACTTTCTTCTATTTTAGGATTAAGTACACGAACAACTACAGATATAGATTTTAATATCCAGAAAATTCCTTTGAATCATGAAAATATTAGATCCATTGTTGAAAATATTATTGCACATGTAAATGACCAAGATGTTACATATGAAATTATGGATATTAGTGATATAAAAAAGATAGAGGACTATGAAGGATTTCATGTTACTTTTATTGCGAAAATGTTTAATATCAAAGAAAGATTTTCTATTGATATAGCTACTGGTGATCCTATTACACCGGATAAAATATCATATTCCTATGTGACTTTGATTGATCATATGGTGATCGATATACCAGCATATAATCTAGAAACGATATTAGCTGAAAAATTGCATGCGATATATAATAATGGCATAATGAATAGCAGATGTAAAGATTTTTATGATATCCATATCATCCTAACAACTCGTAAAAAAGACATAAATCATCATCACCTTTTTGATGCAGTACAAAAGACATTCCATCACAGAAAAACAAATTTTGATAAAAGCGATATGGAAAAAACTTTATCAGAAATAAGGAAGAATGAGCTTATGAATCAACGATGGCGAAATTACTCAAAGAAACATACATATGCGAAGAATCTTTCGTTTAAAGAAATGTTGGACGATATTGATCAACTATTAGCATTAATGTTAGAAGGGGATTATGTAATGTAGAGGGGTATTCAAAAAAATAAAACTTTATAGATATCGTTTATATAAAATGGTAATCTTTTTATCATTAAAATATGTATTCGCTTACATTTAAATGCAATTTAGTGAGAAAACCAATGATAAATATGATATAATGGAACCAGAGAACGGAAAGGACGATAGAAATATGTACAAAGATGTTTACGAAAAATGGTTACATCATCCTAACCTTGATCCTTCTTATAAAGAAGTATTAGAAAACATGGATGAAAAAGAAAAATCAGATGCTTTTTATACGACCATCGAGTTTGGTACCGCAGGAATGAGGGGACTATTAGGACCTGGTACTAACCGTATCAATATTCACACGATTCGTAAAGCAAATGTTGGATTTGCTGAATATATCGTAGCACATGGTAAAGAAGCTATGGAACGTGGTGTGGCAATCGGTTATGATAATCGTCATATGTCATATGAATTCGCTATGGATTCTGCGAAGGTATTAGCAACTTTCAATATTAGAAGCTATGTATTTGAGAGTTTACGACCAACTCCTGAATTAAGCTTTGCAGTACGTCATTTTAATTGCTTTGGTGGTATTATGGTTACGGCATCACACAACCCTAAAGAATATAATGGATACAAATTATATGATGAAAAAGGTTGTCAGTTAGTTCCAGCACTTGCACAACAGGTTATTGATCGTGTTAATGCAGTAGAAGATGAACTTGCAATTACCGCAAATCCATCTGCAGATCAGGAAAAACTGATTACTGTCATTGGAAAAGATGTTGATGAAGAGTACTATGAAAATGTATTGAGTATTCAGTTGAACCCAAATGTTAATAAAGATAATGTAAAAATCATCTTTACACCAGAACATGGTACAGCAAATATTCCTGTAAAAGAAGTGTATACAAGAGCTGGATATCACTTTGTTGCAGTTGAAGAACAATGTACACCAGATCCAGATTTTTCAAATACACCAACACCAAACCCTGAAGAAAAAGGCGCATATGATTTAGCATTGGAATATGCAAAACGTGAAGACGCTGATATTATTCTGGTATGTGATCCAGATGCTGACCGAATGGGTGTAGGCGTAAAACATGAAGGTGAATGGCACTTATTAACTGGTAACCAGAGTGGTGCTGTATTGATTGAATATATTTTCTCTCAATTGATTGATAAAGACCGTATGCCAAATAATCCAGTTATGTTTAATACTGTTGTCACTGGTGATTTAGGAGAAAAAATCGCAGATAAATATGGTGTAGCTACAGAAAAAACATTGACAGGATTTAAATTTATCGGTGAAAAAGTTGCAAAATACGAAAAAACAAATGAAAAACAATATGTTTTTGGATATGAAGAAAGCTATGGTTCTTTAATCAAACCATTCGTACGTGATAAAGATGCACCACAGGCCTGCCTGATGCTTGCAGAAGCAGCTTGCTACTACAAAGAAAAAGGAAAAACATTAGTAGATGTTCTTTATGATTTGTATGCAGAACTTGGTTATTATGAAGAAAGTCAGACTTCTTTGAAACTTGCTGGACAAGAAGGTGCTGCCCGCATTCAGGAAATCTTAGCAACACTTCGTACAAGCGATGTGGAAGCTATCAATGGTGTAAAAGTTACACGTTTTGAAGACTATAAAGAATGTCGTATCGTTGAAGATGGTAAAGAAAGTGAATTAACTGGATTTACAAAATCTGATGTATTGAAATACTATCTGGAAGATGGAAGCTGGATTGCGATTCGTCCAAGTGGAACAGAACCAAAATGTAAATTCTATTACTGTGTAAAAGGAACTTCATTAGAAGATGCACACAGCAAAACGCTTGCTTATCAGAAAGCAATGGATGAAATGATCAAATAAAAATAGAAAATGCACTGGTTCGCCGGTGCATTTTACCATTTTAGAAAGGATACGGATATGAAAAAAATTGTAAAAGTAGCGAGTGTGATTGCCGTAGGTGCTGCAGCAGGTGCCGCAATTTCTTTTATCAAAGATTATCGCACGATGAAAAAGATGGAAGAAAAAATGGAGAAGATGCCCGTTCATAAAATCAAAAAAAGATTGGCAAAAGTACATAAAAGTGAAGACGAAACAATTATAGAAGTACCAAAAGAAATGGTCTTTGCAGATCGATTACGTGTTTGTTTACATATTCTTAAAGGATAAAGGACAGGTTAATGCCTGTTCTTTTAAATGAAGCAAATGTTTTGACGTTATCCTTTCAATAGACATATAATATCAACAACAAAAGGAATGATGTCTATGAAACAAAAAGGTAAAAAGTTATATCAGCCACTTGAGGCATATATGATTTTATATAGAGCATTACGAAGCTTTTTACAATTAAAGAAAGCAATACAATTTGGTGTATTAGATGAACAGTTAAAAGAGCGTATTATGCTGGCAGTAACTGAGGTAAATGGATGCGCAATGTGTTCTTATGCACATACGCAAATGGCATTAGAAAGCGGTATGGATCATGATGAAATCATAGCTATGTTGAATGGTGAATTCAAGGATATTCCAGATGATGAAATGAATGCGATTTTGTTCGCGCAGGCATATGCTGATCAAAGAGGACATCCATCTAAGGCTTCTAAGGAAAAAATAATGCAGGAATATGGCAAAGAAAAAACAAAAGCCATGATGGGCGCAATCTGTGTAATCATGGCAGGAAATACATATGGTATTATTTTTGGATCGTTAAAAGGAAGAATCACGAAACAAAAAGATAAGGTAGATCAGCGCAGTTCATTATTATATGAAATAGGGATGATCCTGTTGTTGATTGTGTATATTCCTGTAGGAGTTATTCATGCAGGTATTGCACATATATTGCATATATCAGCTTATCCTATGTAAAAATTTTAGATATGAATAAGCGTTAATGTCCAATTAGCACCGCTTACAAAAGCCGTTTTCTAAATTTTGATTTATACAGATATTTTTCAATAGTTTTATGATATACTTTCCTTACATTGGAAAGGATGGAGAATACTATGAAAAAGTTATTAGCAGGGGCTTTGATCGCACTTACATTATGTGGATGTGGATCTAAGGCAGTAGAAACAAAGACAGCAACATGTACAAATACAACAAAGCAGAATGGATTGACAATGGATATCACAACAAAATATGATTATCAAGATAAAACTGTAGTGAAACAAACTCAGGATGCAGTCATTACCGCAAAAGATAAAGAAAATTATGACTTCGCAAAAAAATACATGGAAAGCGCAAATATGAAAGATTCTACTAAAGATATGAAAGGCGTTACCTATGAATTGAAATATGATGAAGAAAAATTACAGGTATCAGAAATCATGTCAATTGATTTTACCAAGATTTCCGCAGATGATTATAATACTGTGACAAATGGACAGGCAAATATTGACGGGAAACGTTTTAAAATTGATTTAGATAAAACTATCAACGGAATGAAAGCCAGCGGATTTAAATGCGAATTATAAAAAAAAGCAGTTATATTTACTTATATATAACTGCTTTTTTTATTCCTCATGATAAGAAATACTAGAGTAAATTAATTTTTCAAAGTCAGAAAAAGATGTACATTTAGATACTAATTCCATCACTTTATCATTACTGAATAAGATGACAAGCGCCTCGTATAAGTCGTGAAAAATACGTTTATCCACCTTATTGATAGCGACTAATAAAACAAGGTGAATACATTGTTGATCCCATCGAATACCTTGCTTAGAAATAACAACGCCAATACATGTTTTTAACGCTTCCATTTCCATAGCATGTGGTATCGCAATATTTACGAAAGCAGTAGAGGCAGCTTTTTCACGTACGAGAACATTTTCTTCAAAATCAGATGTTACGTATTCAAGTTCTACCATTCGCTCACATAAGCGATGTAATACTGCATTTTTTTCATTTTCCAAAGGATTTGCCAAAAAGAGTTCTTCTGAGAAAAAATCATTAAAATTCTTTTTTAAAATAAAATTTTTTTGATTTATTTTAAAGTTTTCAATACATTGTTGAAGATGTGAAAAACTGGATTCAAAATTAAATGGTGGTATTGTACAGATCTCATGTTCATTTTGGTTTTTTAAGGGAACTGTCGTGATCAACATATCATAATGCAGTTTTTCCAGTTCATGTTCGTAAGATATTGTTTTTATGATATTAATTTGATTCCCAAAATCAATTAATAGTTTGTTGTAGATAATTGAAGTCATATTCATATAATCAGGGCATAATAAAATACATTTAATTTTACTATCGTTAGTTTTCTCTCGTTCAATCTCCGCACCAATATGTAATGCTAAAAAAGTGACTTCATCTTCATTAATTTCTATTTGATAGCGATGCATCAACTCTAATGAAATAAAAATAGCAATATCATAAACAGTGGGACAACTGGATTTAATTGCGTCAACCATTGGATTTTTGGTATAAGTTTCATTTTTAGCACGCAGTAATAAATTTTTTAGATGTAAAGAAAAAGGTGTAACAAAGCTTTCATGATTTAAGTCAATCAAATAACTTTCATTAACCTTCTGCACAATATCTTTTGTTAGCTGGAGAATTTCATTACCTACAAGTTTCCTTAGGTTTTCTTCTGAGCTGGGCATAGAGTAATTGGCGTTTGTCTTGAATAGCATATAAATTTCAAATTGTTCATTTTTATTAAATTTAATGTGGAAAACATCTTCCAGTTGTTGACATAATTCAAGAACTAGGGAACGTTCTATTTCACTTTCAATATAAAAATCTTCGTTTTGCGATTCTAATAAATTTCCCTCTTGCATGCGGTCAATGATAATTGCAAAATGCAGTAATAGATTTACAAAAGAAAAGTCATTGATATAATAATTATACTTTTGAAAGGTATTTCTGATGATATTAGATACCTTATCAATCGATACATCAGAGAAGCTTTCTTTGATAATACCAGCATCCATGAACTGTTGATCTGTTTCTTCATACATGACATAGCTAACTAATTTACGCTTGTTTTTTTCACTTCCATGTAGACGAACAACATCATTTTCACATGTAAAATGAATATGAAAATTTGCAAATGTCTTATTCATCTTGGCTATATCTGATTTGATTGTGGAATAACTGACGTATAAACTATCACATAAATCAAAGATATCCACGTGTGAAGAATGTTCCAGCATAATCTGTTTAATGATATAAAAGCCCCTTTGTTCGCTGGTTTGTGGAAGTTCTTCGTCATGAGAAGATAATAAATTTCTAGCTAATGTTTTCTGAATGGTATATCCTTGTTTACTGGATAGAATCACTTTTTCTTTATTTAATAAATTAATTTCATTCACATAGTTTTTTACTGAGCGTGTGGAAATAGATAAAGCAGCTGCTATTTCTTTGCTTGTAGCATTTATATGATTTAACAAATAATTTAACAATTCTATATGTTTCTTCTTCATCACATGATTCTCCTTATACAGCCGTTTGCGTTTTCTATTACTATTATAATTTACCATTATAAGTGTTACAACTGAAAGTTTTCCCCACATGGTGCAAAAAAATGATTGATGAGTTTTTCACCATGTGGTGCAAAAGCCAAGTTGAGAGATATGAAGAAATACGAAATAATATAGGCGTACGAGGTACATCAGCTTATAAAAGCGGAAAGGAGAACATTACCTCATGGAAAAAATGTTTATCATGCTTTGTTGCGGTGCCGGAATGTCAAGTGGTTTTTTGGCAAATCAGGCAAGAAAGGCAGCAAAAAAGAAGAAAATGGATGTGACAATTGAAGCACGTTCACACACAGATGTAGCAAGCTATTTATCATCTATCAGCATTCTTATGCTTGGACCACACTATGGTGGAGAAATAGACAAATGGAAAACATTATGTGATCCACATAATGTACCAGTAGTTGTAATACCACAAGATGTTTATGCCCAGTTAAATGGGGATGCATTATTAGATCTTGCTGTAAAAACAATCAATAAATAAAAAAAGCTAAGAGGGGATGTCTTAGCTTAAAGAAATCAGACTTCATAAAAGATTTCTTCATAACCATTATAAAGAAGTTATGGAGAAAAAGAAAGAGAAAAGAGGAGAAAAAAATGAAAAGTTTTATGAATTGGCTGGCAAATTCGTTTGCACCAAAAATGAATCAGATTTGTAGTAAACCATGGATTGCGGCAGTATCCGCTTCTATGCAGAAAATTATACCATTTATCTTAACTGGCTCTGTTATTTATTTCTATAACGTATTCCGCTCATATATCACTGTGCTTCCTGATTTGGGAATGATCGCAGATTATAGCTTTGGATTAATTTCTTTAATTCTGGCATTTGTAGTTGGTCAACAATGTATGGAAAAATTAGGACATCCATTTTATACAACCAATTGTGGAATTGTATGTATGGCTGTATTTATGATGTTCATCATACCAACAACTGATGAAGCAGGTAATATGATTATTCAAGGAGGTAGACTTGGTGCAACGGGTATTGCGGTAGGAATTGTTGCTGGTTTATTTACATCTATCATCTTTAACTTATATGCAAAATTACATGTATTACAAGATTCTACTTCTATTCCTGATTTTGTAGTTGGATGGATCAATTATATCCTGCCTACATTGATTACTTTAGGATTAGGTATGATTCTGACAAAATACTGTAACTTTGATATCTTTGAAATCGTTTTATGGATTTTCTCACCACTAGCAAGCTTTGCACAGACATATCCAGGCTTTGTATTATGTTGTTTTATTCCAGCTGTATTGTATACTATGGGTATTTCTTCCTGGTTATTTGGTGCAGTTACTACACCAATTTTCTTAGCTGGTATTCAGGAAAATATTGATTTAGTTGCTAGAGGACTTCCAGCAACGAATATTGCTACAAGTGAAACAGTATTTACTGCAGCATTAATTACAATGGGTGGTATGGGAGCAACCCTTGCCTTGAATGTCATGATGTGTTTCTCTAAATCTAAACAGTTGAAAACATTGGGTAGAATCTTTATTGGACCATCATGCTTTAATATCAATGAGCCAATTATGTTTGGGGCGCCAATCGTATTCAATCCATTATTGATGCTTCCTATGTGGATCAACGCAATTGTTGGACCAACGATTGTATATGTTGTTATGAAACTTGGATTATTAAATATTCCAGCAACATTGAACCAGGTAGGGCAAGTACCAGTACCAATTTCAACCGTTATGATCACACAGGATATGCGTGGTATCTTATGGGCAGTTGTATTATTCATTGTATACTTCGCAATTTGGTACCCATTCTTCAAGGTATTTGAAAAAGAAAAATTAGAAGAAGAAAATAAAAACATAGCATAGAAACAAACTAGGAGGTAAGGTTATGGATATCATGGAAAACGAATTGGTTAGTGTGGCAATGCAGATTATCTTGCATGCTGGAGATGCCCGAATTAAAGTAGAAATAGCTTTAAAACAGGCAAAACAGTTTAATTTTACACAAGCTAAAGAAACAATTCAGGAAGCAGAAGAATGCATACATCAGGCACATATTTCACAAACAGAAGTCATTCAGAATGAAACAAGAGGTAAAACTTATGAACCATGTTTATTATTTGCACATGCTCAGGATACGTTAATGACAATCATGAGTGAATTGAATCTTGCAAAAGAACTGATTGATTTCTTTGAAATAATGAATAATAAAATAGAAAATAACTAGGAGGCTATATAGATGGAAAAAGGATTTCCTAAGGGATTTTTATGGGGTGCAGCAACCAGTGCTTATCAGGTAGAAGGTGCAGCATTAGAAGGTGGAAAAGGATTGTCGCAACAGGATGTTGTCAATAAAGAATACTCTCAGAAAACAGGATTTGCAGATGCAAGCATTGCATCTGATCATTACCATCATTATAAAGAAGATGTGGCATTGTTTAAAGAAATGGGATTTAACTGTTATCGATTCTCTATTGGATGGAGTCGTATTTTCCCTAAAGGAAAAGGAGAGCCTAATCCAGAAGGAGTAAAATTCTATCATGATTTGATTAATGAATTAAAAGCAAATGGAATGGAACCAGTTGTAACATTATATCATTATGATTTGCCAATGGCACTTGTCGATGAATATGATGGCTGGGTAAATCGTGAAGTTGTGAAAGACTTTGAACATTATGCCCGCTTTGTGATTAATGAATTTAAAGATGATGTCAAATACTGGCTAACGATCAATGAACAAAGTATTATCGTTCAATATTGGACGCAGAAATGTTATATACGACCTGAATTACAAGACAACAATCAATTACGTTATCAGATCAATCATCATATGAATTTAGCCCATGCAATAGCTGTAAAACTGGTACATGAATTAGTGCCTGGTGGTATGGCAGGCGCAGCACTAGGATATGCGCCCGTTTATTCTTTGACCAGTAAACCAGAAGATGTCATGGCAGCGCAAAATGCACATGATTTACGTAACTCTTATTATCTGGATGTTTACTTCAAAGGTTTTTACAACAAATCTGCATGGATTTATTTAGAAGAAAATAATCTGGCACCAATCATGGAACCAGGTGATGAAGAATTAATGAAAGAAGGAATTTCTGATTTCCTTGCCTTAAATTATTATGCAAGTGAATGTGCAAAATACTGTCCAGAAACTACTCAGCGCAGATGGTCTGGATTCAATCAATCAGGTAAAAAAGGAGAAATTTCAGGTTTTGAAACACAGCCTGGTTTCTATCAAATGTGTAAAAATCCTGAACTAGATACAACAGATTGGGATTGGGCAATTGACCCAACAGGCTTAGAATATATCTTCCGTGATTTATATACGCGTTACAATAGGCCATTAATGATTACAGAAAATGGATTAGGAGCTTATGATACGCTGACTGAAGATGGAAAAGTTCATGATGAATATCGTATTGCATATTTAAGAGATCATGTAAAAGCAATGAAAAAAGCAATTCACTATGGTGCAGAAGTCATTGGATATATGCCATGGTCTGCGTTAGATTTATTATCTACCAGCAATGGAGTTAAGAAACGCTATGGTTTTATCTATGTTGATCGCAGCGATGATGATCCAAAACAATGTACAAGGATTCGAAAAGATTCTTTCTATTGGTATCAAAAAGTGATTGGCAGTAATGGAGAAGATTTAGACTGATTTATGAAGCAAAACTTGTCCCTTACAGCATACATACGACATGTGATTGTGTTTTTCATCAGTGCTATGATATTGGGGCTTGGTACTGCATGTTTTGTTAAAGCAGATTTAGGGGCTGATGCAATGAGCACCTTCGCTTTGGGCATTCAACATCACACACCAATCCGTGTGGATATCGCAATATTTATCATCATGTACGCAATGATGGCAGGAACCTTTCTGATCGATAAAACAAGACTTGGTATTGTAAGCTTTCTATATCCATTGATTAGTTCATCAACAATGAATATTGGATTGAATATTTTACCTGAAAGTGATCAGATAATTGCATGTTACATTATGTTGTCTACAGGTATAGCTTTAATGGCAATAGCGATTGCAGTTGGATCAAAGACAAATGTTGGCTATAATCCTTATGATTCTTTAGCCTTCGCAATTTTGGAAAGATATAAATTGACATATACAAAAGTTCGCTGGATGATAGATGGAAGTTTTCTGATTATTGGTATCCTGTTAGGTGGAACTTTTGCAACTGGCACAATATTAGTATTGATATTACTAGGACCATGCTCTGATTTCTTTATGAAAAGCATGGATAAACCATTACAAAATATATTAAAAATAAAGGAGAAACAAACAATATGAAACTAGTACCTAAGACATTTCCTGAAAACTTTTTATGGGGCGGCGCATTTGCTGCTTGTCAAAGTGAAGGAGAATATGATAAAGATGGAAGAGGATTATCTACATCTGATATCCATGAATATACGAAAAATTTAAATCGCGCATTTATCGAAAAAGAAGGTGGTGGAACATTAGCAGAAATCAAGGCAAAAGCTGCAGACCAGGTAGGATACTATCCTAAACGTTATGGAATCAATTTCTATCATACATATAAAGAAGATTTAGCATTATTGAAAGAGATGGGATTTAAATGTTTCCGTACAAGTATTTCCTGGTCCAGAATATTTCCTAATGGAGATGAAACAGAGCCCAATGAAGCTGGTTTAAAATTTTATGATGATTTAATTGATGAAATTATCAGAGATGGCATGGAACCAATAATCACAATGTCACATTATGATATGCCATTATACCTAGTAACAGAATATGGAGGATTTGCGAATCGTAAAGTTATTGATTTATTTGTGAACTATGCAAGTGTGTTATTAAAAAGATTTAAAGGCAAAGTAAAATATTGGATTGTCTGTAACCAGATTAATCTTGTACCTACAGTACAATTTGGTTCACTGGGAATCTATGATGATCAAGCAGAAAATATGGAAGAACTGATGTATCAGGCAGTACATAATCAGTTTGTTGCATGTGCAAAAGTAAAAGCATTAGGAAAAGAAATTGATCCTGAAGCAAAACTAGGAACAATGCTTGCAGATTGCACATATTACCCAGCAAGTTGTAAACCAGAAGATGTAGTACTAACAATGCAGAGAAATCGCATGCAGTATTTCTTCACAGATGTACAGCTACGTGGAGAATATCCAGTTTATGCGCTTCGTTATTTTGAAGAACACGATATCCATATTCATATGGAAGATGGGGATGAAGAAGTTATCAAAGAAAATCCTATGGAATTCTTGGCCGTATCTTATTATTCAAGTAAAATTGTGGATAGTACGAAAAATGGGATGTCACCAACTGATGCTGAACAAAATCCAAATTTACAGCCTACACCTTGGGAATGGCGCATGGATCCTTTAGGATTTTATAACTGCTTATCTCAATACTGGGACCGTTATCAGGTACCTATGATGATTGGAGAAAATGGATTTGGAGCGTTAGATACAGTAGAAAGTGATGGAAGCATTCATGATCCATACCGTATAGACTTTTTAAGAAAGCATATTGAACAATTAAAAGAATGTATTAAAGATGGTGTGGATATCTTTGCATATTGTGCATGGGGACCTATTGATATTGTAAGTTCTTCATCTGCAGAAATGAGTAAGCGTTATGGCTTTGTGTATGTTGATCGTGATGATTTTGGCAATGGCAGCCAGAAGCGAATGAAAAAAGATTCATTTGCATGGTATCAACATGTAATTGAAACAAATGGTGAAGAATTATAACAAGATGAAAAGATGAGGCCAAATGACTTCATCTTTTTTTTCGTATGTTGGAAATACAACGGAATTGGTATGGAATATATGTTATGCTTGCTTTGTAAAACAAGGAGGCTTTCCTATGAACAATGGTATAAAAAATATGAATCATGAAACAGTAGTACGTCTGGCTGATCAGATAGATATCCTGCCAGGGCAGGTGGTAAGTAAAACACTTGCACAAAATGGTTCTGTAAGTGTTACATTATTTGGATTTGATCAGGGAGAAGAAATTAGTACGCATGAATCAGGTGGTGATGCTATGGTTAGCGTTTTGTATGGAAAAGGGAGATTTACTATTGATGGAAAAGTCTTTGAACTATCAAAATGTGAATCCATCGTTATGCCTGCAAATAAACCACATTCTGTATATGCAATTGAACCTTTCAAAATGTGTTTAGTTGTTGTGTTCCCAAATGAATAAACATGTGCTTGATTTTATGCACATGTTTTTTTGAAGTAATTGTCCACATTATAGCGCATTTAAAATATGGTAAAAAACTATGACAATAGTTGTCCTAAAGAGGGAAAAATATATCAGATAAAACAAGATTAATAAAAAACTTTTACTATCAAAGCATGAAAACTTTCGTTTTCAAAGTATTATGAAATATTAATCAAATATGCGTAAAAAACGCAAAAAATTATGTAACCCTTTACAAAAAATACTAAAAATATATAAAAATGCTATATTTTATGAGTGAAATAGAGTAAAATAGAAGATAGAAAAAGACAGGGAGGACAAGACTGTGAAAAATAAAATTGTGGATAATTACTATAAGGGACAGGCATTAGATGCCTATGATTATTTCGGTGCTCATCCATGTGTGGAAAAAGGTGTAAAGGGTGTTTGTTTTACGACATTTGCGCCTCATGCGGAAAAGATCCAGGTAATCGGAAGTTTTGATGACTGGAGTTGTAAAGGTCATCAAATGAAAAGAAAAGATAAAGAGGGTATTTGGTCAATCTTTGTAGGTGGTGCAAAAGTTGGCGATATGTATAAATATCGTGTAACCCAGGCAACAGGTCGTGTTGTGGATAAGATGGATCCATATGCATTCTATAGTGAACTTAGACCGAATACAGCAAGTATTGTTGTGGATTTAAATTATAAGAAATGGTCTGATGAAAAATGGTTAGCTGCCAGAGATAAAAACTTTGATAAACCAGTGAATATTTACGAATTACACATTGGCAGCTGGAGAAAAGATGAAGATGTAGAGTGGGTAAATTATAAAGCAATCGCAAAAGAATTGATTGCATATGTGAAAGAGAACAATTTTACACATATTGAATTAATGCCATTAAATGAACATCCATTTGATGGAAGCTGGGGATATCAGTGTAGTGGATACTTTAGCGCAACATCACGTTATGGTACACCAGAAGATTTGATGTATTTGGTAAACGCCTGCCATAAAGCAGGAATTGGTGTGATTATGGACTTTGTGCCTGTACACTTTGTTAGAGATGATTTCTCACTATCTTATTTTGATGGAACACCATTATATGAATATGAGAAAGCTGTAGATGCTGATTCTCAATGGGGAACTGCAAACTTTAATCTATGGAAAGAAGAAGTACGTTCTTTCTTAATGTCTGCGGCAGCATTCTGGATTGATAAATATCATTTTGATGGTTTACGTATGGATGCAATCAGTAACGTGATTTTCTGGCATGGAAATAAAGAATTAGGCGCAAATACTGGCGCAATTGACTTTGTAAAACGTATGAACTGGAATCTGAGTCAGAAATTCCATGGTGTCATGCTGATTGCTGAGGACTCTTCTGATTATCCAAATGTTACGAAATCCACACTGGATGGCGGTTTAGGATTTGATTATAAATGGGATTTAGGATGGATGAATGATACTTTGAAGTATCTTGAAAAAGATCCTGTTTATCGTAAATGGCATCACAATAATATTACATTCTCTATGGCATACTTCTATTCTGAAAAATTTATTATGGAATTCTCTCATGATGAAGTTGTACATGGAAAGAAAACAATCGTAGACAAAATCTGGGGTACTTATGAACAGAAATTCTCACAGTTAAGAACATTATATCTGTATATGTTTACACATCCTGGTAAGAAATTAAACTTTATGGGTAATGAACTGGCTCACTTTAGAGAATGGGATGAAACGAAAGAATGTGATTGGTTCTTATTGAAATATCCTGTACATGATGCATTCCATAAATATTTCGCAAAATTAGGTGAAATCTATAAAAAGACACCAACACTGTATGAAAAAGAATATGATTGGCAGTCTTTCCAGTGGATTGATGCGGATAATGCTGATGAAAATATGTTTACTTACAAACGTGTAAGTGAAGATCGGGAATATATCATTATTCTAAACTTCTCACCTAATACGTATAAAGCTCATACATTTGGCGTAGGCTATGCAGGCACTTATAATGAAATCATCAATACAGAATCTGATGTATTCGGTGGTGCAATTACAGAAAAACAGAAAGTGAAATCTGTGAAAGGTGAATGCAATAAACAGCCATTTACGATTACAGTAAATGTTCCTCCATTTGGTGGCATAATGTTGGAACATAAAGTAACAAAAACGAAAAAGAAAACAACAAAATAAACTATAAAAACCATGAGGCTAATATACTTCATGGTTTTTATATGTTTGAAATGATTAAAATGGCTGAAATAACGGTGCTTACAGTATTTGGAAAAAATCTCATAAAAAAATTTAAAAATGAGATGATTTGTGAGTAAATTCCGTCTGTTCTTATGAAATGACAGTAAATACGCATGTTAATCAAGTGTTTAATGTTTC
>ENA-OWPJ01000976-OWPJ01000976.1-human-gut-metagenome-genome-assembly--contig:-NODE-976-length-15880-cov-2.66578_pt1 | contig 15880 bp, 32 predicted proteins | sample MGYA00248264_ERZ651846 | MGnify/ENA primary metagenome ERZ651846 (study PRJEB26924, sample SAMEA4378271) | human gut metagenome | biome: human gut; feature: human-associated habitat; material: faeces...
TATATGAGTTATTAAAGGCGCACGATATTTTACCAATGATTGAGCGTGACGAAAATGGATAAATATTTGAATATCGAACGTGAGCAAATCATTATGAAAATTTATCTTAGCCAAACAGACATCAGAAATTTTATGAGATGTGGATGGAAAAAAGCAAAGATTATGTTTGATAAGGCTTGGAAGATGTGCGAAGTAGACGGAAAAATAAATGTTGATGGAAAAATTTATTACAAATATCTACTTGATATTCTGAAAATTCAAGAATCTGAAATACACCGAATGGCCAAAATCGAAAGACAAATAAAAATGTCGCTCCCATCCGACCAAGGCGAAGCGACAAAGTGACTTTGAAAAGAAGTCAAACAAATTGTAAACCAAGGAAAGGAGTTTTGCAAGATGCCTGATGATGAAAAAATAATCATATATGACTATATTTATGATGCTGTGAAAAAAGCTGTTAATGTTAATGCTCAAATGCACGATAGTTGCCATAAAATATCAGAATTAATTAACGTAGAATTACCATGCCTAATTAACCGTATTTTATTAACTGCTAAATATGGATGTAATTGTAACGAAGAAACTATGAATGCAATCAGAGACAATTTAAAAAAAATATCCAACGACATGATAGATATGGCGTTAGATAAAGATATGAAAAAGGAGTGATTAAATGAACAGCTACACGAAAGAACCAGATTTAAAATTACCACTTATCATAGCTTGCACTTTAGCCGCCAGTTTAATGCTTACATGCGCCATGCTACTTATCACAAACAAATGGCAAGGCGATATCGTGCAAAGTAATACGCAAGAATTACACGCAACACAGACAGAATTAAGCAGTGCTAGAAAAGATATTGCTCTATTATCAGAACAAGTGTCAAAGTTAAAAAATGAAGTCTCAAAACTGCCAAAATGAATATCTTGTGGGGATTTTAAAATCACGTATTACTGGATCGGCGAAGATGAATACAATGACACTATTGCAAGTCCATGTGACGGGAAGCATAAGGCGATTGCAGGACATACAATTGCTGTGGATACCAATATCATACCCTATGGCACACGAGTGATGATAAATAACCACATTTATACCGCAGAGGATTGCGGTGGAGCAGTGAAAGGAAACGTTATAGACATCTACACCACCACGCCTAAAGATGTCACATATAACACAGAAGTATTTGTATTAATGAAGTAGAAAGGTACAACAGGAGGAAAACAGAATGGAAATAGAAGTGTTTTGGAAGAAGTTCATGAATCAGGAAGTGTTTGTACACACACCAACACAGGAACAATTTGATATGTTCAAAAAATTATGTAATGAAAGAGAAATTGCAACTGAATTTAAGGAACTTGATATCGGTATTAAATTTAAGCATTGCAAAGAAAAGACTGTTTTAATATTTAATAGAGTTGGTAATGATCCATTTAAATTCGTAGTTTTTTATTTATTAGGTTATGAAGAGTTTGTGCAATTTGCTAATATTGATAACTTAGATAATGAAGATTCACTAAAGGTTGTTGAGTTTATTGATGTATTTAGTTCCAATTACAATGCTAAAATCGTTTGCACAAATCCAAAAGCATCGAAAGTGTTTGAAAAAGGCAAGGTTTATGATGTAGTGAATGGATTTATCTATCACAAAGGTAAACTAATCATGCAGCCACGTGTTTTTGAAAATTTTGAAGAATTGCATGACCATGCAATCGCAGATTTTGTGGAGTTAATTGATGAATAACGAAGTTTTAGATAACCTTGATTTCCAACAAGAAAAACAAGCAGAAATGCTACAGGATGTAGATAGATGTGCAATCTGTGGAATGCAATTTAAATCAAATGACATGGTATACAAAAGACATGACGGAGAATTGGTACATGAGCGATGTATGTTAGATTTTATCAGTGATAATGCATTGGAATATTCGGAATACACCGAATATCTTAGAGATAAGCAAAGTATAGAGGAAATATTCTAATGAATTTATATGAAAACACTGATAAATACATCTGTCATAAGTACAAAGACCGTGACGAATGGAAGTCAATGAGAATCAAGGGGGTAGGGGGTAGTGATGCAAGTACATTAGTTGGCATGAACCCTTGGAAAACAAATTCCACCCTTTGGAAAGAAAAGAAAGGCATTTTAATACCTGAAGATATATCTGATAAGCCTTATGTAAAATACGGAACTATCGCAGAGCAATATTTAAGAGAATTATTTGCTTTAGACTACCCACAGTATGAAGTGCAATATGTTGATAATGTCACGTTACAGTCCATTGAATATCCATGGATGTTATACAGTCCTGATGGTTTGCTTTATGACAAAGAAACAGGACAACGAGGCATTTTAGAAATCAAGACAACAAATATCTTGCAGTCAATGCAAAGGGAAAAATGGAAAGACCGTATCCCAGATAATTATTACTGTCAAGTGCTTCATGGATTGAATGTAACTGGGTTTGATTTTGTCATATTAAAAGCACAACTTAAAACCGAATGGCAAGATGGTACTGTGAAGTTAGACACAAGACATTACAAAATAACAAGAGAAGAAATATTAGATGATCTAAACTGGCTTCTCACAAATGAAAAAGAACAATGGGAAAAATATTACATTGGTAATAACGAGCCGCCTACATTGTTACCAGAAATATAGGAGGAAAACATGGAAGAACATAAAGAAGAACAAAAATTTGAACTAACCTTACGCATGTCTGAAAATGGAATTGTATGTAATGCACAAGCACTTAAAGACATGTTGCCATCTAAATTAAAGCCTTATAACTACATCGTTACAGCTGAAAACTATGATACTGCTAAGGCAGATAGAGCTAAATTAAATAATCTGTGTAAGGTTTTAAAAAATGCTAGAGACAAGTTTGAAAACACTGATTTGCAAGATTGGAAAACATTTAAAGCAACCATTATGGATATGGAAAAGATGATTACACAAATGGCTGATAATCTAGACAACGGTGTGAAAGATATTGATGATAAAGCACAAGTAGAAAAAATGGATGAAGTAAGAGAATCTTATAACATTGTCGCACAGTCAATGCCTTTGCAAATTCCGTTTGAAAAACTGTATAGCAGAAAGACGTATGATGCTAAGAAATGGACAGTTAAAAAAATCTTAGAAGATTTACAAATTAGAATAGATAAGATTGTACAGGAATGGAAATTAATGGGTGCATATTTGCCTGATGATCCAGCTGACCTAGAACAAGTAAAACAGGTATATATTGACACATTGGATGTTGCTATCGCTAAATCTAAAGCAGACGATCTAAGAGCCATTAGACATAAAATTGCATCACAACAAGCAGAAACTCATGAAGAACCAAAACAAGCACCAGAAACGCCACAAATACCTAACAGTGAACCAAATCTAATGAATGTAGATAAAAAACAGAGAGTAGTTGCGGAGTTTACAGCAACAAGACCATTTTATGATGAAATGAATGTGCTTGTTAAAAAACACAAAGTGGCAGTGAAAGTCATTGAAAGAGAGGATCTATAATGGAAATTAATAATTGCGAAGATTATGTTTTGAGTGAATTACATTTTGCAAAAGAAAAGATTAAGGAATATGAACTGATTATTGAAAATCAAAAAGAAGAACTTAATCGAGTTGTTGGTGAAAAGGAAAGTTCAACTACTGTCAACATCGATAGAAGTAGTGGCATTTTTTATTCCTATATAGTTAGCGAGTATTACAACATGGAAGAATTATTAAAGTTGTATTTTGATGATGATTTCACACTCGATGAAGCTAGAACATTATTAAACGATAGTTCAAAGTTAAAAGAATTAATGCAAACAAAACGTAATTCATGGAGCAATGAAAATAAATTACGTGAAGAAAACTATCAAATATTATTAACCTATGCTGGACGAGAATATGTTGTTTGTATTAGTGAAGAAGATTGTTCTATGCACTTACTTAACGATGAGAGATATTATCACGAAGATAAAAAATCATTAGCAGAAACAAACATGATTGCAAAATTTAAAGAAAACCTTAAGAAATACATCGAAAGTGAAGAAAAGAAATTGGAGGAAAAGAAAGATGGCAGTAAATAACAGTTTATCTAAACAACCAACAAAACAAAAATTTAGTGTTGTATTACAGTCTGATGCAATTCAGAAGTTAATCAACAACACACTTGGCGATCAGAGAAAAGCACAAAAGTTTATTACAGCTATTTCAAGTGCTGTAGCTACTAATCCAGCATTACAGGAATGTGATAGTTTCTCTATTATTAATGCCGCTCTATTGGGAGAAACTTTACGTTTATCTCCAAGTCCACAATTAGGACATTATTACATGGTTCCTTTCAACGATAAAAAGAAAGGCAAAGTAGCAACTTTTGAACTTGGATACAAAGGATATATTCAGCTTGCTATTCGTTCAGGTCAATACAAGACAATTAATGTAATTGATGTTAAAGAAGGTGAATTAAAACACTATGACAGATTATCAGAAACAATTGAATTAGATTTTATTGATGATGAAGATATACGTGAAGAAACACCAACTATTGGATACTGTGCAATGTTTGAAACAATCAATGGTTATCGTAAAACAATTTATTGGACTTACAAAAAGATGTTGTTGCATGCTGACAAGTATTCTATGGCGTTTAGTAAGGACAAATACGAAGCATTGAAAGCAGGTAAAATACCTCAATCTGATATGTGGAAATACTCTTCTTTCTGGTACAAAGACTTTGACGGAATGGCTTTTAAAACAATGCTTAGACAATTGATTTCCAAGCACCTATGTCTATCGAATCTGTTGAATTGGAAACTGCATTGGCAAATGACATGGCATATAAAGATAAAAACGGTGACGTTTCTTATGTTGAGGAAGATACAGCAGTTAATTATGCAAACGTTGTTGATGACATTGAAGTAACAGAAACGCATGAGCAAAAGGTTGATGATCAAGAACCACAACAGGATTTACTGTAGGAGGAAAATATGAAACTTAAAGAAGCTATGGACAAGTACGGAGAATACGAGGTAAAAGAAGATGAATTGAAGAAAGTTTTACAAGAACCAAAACCTAAAACGGGATGGGATTTGGAAAATGAAGATGTGTATTGGTATATTGATACAAATGGGCATATTATTGAAACCAATTGGTGTGGTATTCTATGTGAAATGGAAACAAGAAAAATAGGTAATATTTTTCTCACTAAGCAAGAAGCTAAATTTGAACGTGAACGCAGAAAAATTGAAACTATTATGCTGAAATATGGTAGAAGAACATTTAAACACTATCGTCACAATTATTGTATATACAGAGGCGCATCAGAAGATAAGATTAATATAACTCTTTGGGAAAATGATAATTATGCTAGTATTTTCTTCGATACCAAGAAATTAGCACAAAAAGCCATTAATGAAATCGGCGAAGAAAGACTGAAAAAATATTATTTTAGAACGGAGGAAGAAAATGAGAAAGGTTAAAAAAATATACTTGAAATGAACGATGGAGAGATATTTGAAAAAGCTGAATATGAGCATAACAAAATCATGGCAAATATCAATGATCCATCAACTGATGATAAACCTCGTGAGTTAATTGTAAAAATCAAATATGTACCTAATAGAGCGCAAAAAAAGGTAGACATCATACCATTTGTATCTTCTAAGTTAGGTAAAATTGTGCCTATTGGTAAAACAATGTCAATTACACAAATGATTTTACAAGACACTGGAGAAAAAGTAGATGTTTTACAAGAAATCACAGGCGAAGCTGATGGACAAATCAATATCATGGGAGATATTACTGAACCAGAAGTAGTCTTATATGGTATGGATGCAGACAGAGTATTAGCTAAATTAAATGATAAATAAAGGAGAAAAATAAAATGGAAAGAAATGAAAATGCAACAGTTGAGTTTGTAGAAAAGATTAGTGAATTAGTAAAAGCAGAAAATGAACCATTTCATGTTGAAAATGTGTTAGGCAAAACATTTGTTAATAAAAGATGGTATGAAGTAGAAAAAAACAAGCCAGAAATTATGAAGCTTCATTCTCTTAAAAGTTTGGTGGACTTTGTTAAAACTACAGTAGAAAATAATAATTGTAATTTAACTCTACCGCTAGTGATCGAAGCATCTTATACAACTATGTTAGTACATACATCATTAGCTGATGATTCATCAAGAGTAACAATAGCTACTGTAGAGCCAATTAAACCAGATATTAATTTTGGAAGGTTTATTGATATTCATAATTTTATTATTCAATTACAAACATGTTTTGCAGATACTGAAAATAAAAAAATGTTATTAGATACAATTAAATATATTTCTACAGAAGCAAAAGTAGAAACAGTAGATAATGGTATTTCAAATACAGTTACAGCCACAACAGGAGTATCTTTGAAAAAAGAAATTAGTATTCCACCGATTGTAAAACTAGTAGGATACAGAACATACAGAGAAATTGAGCAACCAGAAACTATGTACTTATTGCGTGCTGAAGATGGAGGCAAATTAGCTTTATTTGAAGCTGATGGAGGAGAATGGCAATGTGTTGCTCAAAAAAGAGTTTCTGAATATTTATATAGCGAGTTAAGTGAGCAAATTGATTCAGGGAAAGTAGTTATAATGGGATGATGAAATTTACTGTATTAGGCATTCCAGTAGCAAAAGGCAGACCTAAATTTGCCAAAAGAGGAAACTTTGTAACGTCATATACACCACAAGATACTGTTAATTATGAAAATTTAGTTAGATTATCATATCAACAATCTTGTAATGAACTAAGAGTATTACAGGGAGAAGTGTCAATGAAAATTGACGCTTTCTTCCCAATACCAAAATCTACAAGTAAAAAGAAACATCAGTTGATGGCAATTGGTGCTATACAGCATACAAAAAAACCGGATGCAGACAATGTAGCAAAAGCTATATGTGATGCATTAAACAAAATTGCATATGTTGATGATAGCCAAATTGTATCGTTAGAGGTTAATAAATATTACAGTGATGTTCCTAGAGCAGAAATCACGATCACGGAGGTAAAACATGAGTGAAGCTATATTTGTATCAAAAAACGGAAAATCAAGAATGCAAATTTCAGATGATGAATTTACAATCATTTTTGATGATGATTCATCAATATCATTCCCATTCAATTCGAGTTATGAATTTGTCAATTGGCTTGATGAACAAAATGAATTAATAAATAATTTGTTGAATGAAAATCATGAATTTACAAGCAAATTAAATACTAACAACAAGCAAATGAAAATATTAGAAGAAAATATGAATTTTGAGAAAAATAACGCAAAAGAATTATTACATCAGATTGCTGAAATAAATGTAGATTTTCGTAAAAATAGAGAAGAGTATAATGAACTAAAGAATGATTATAGAGAATCTAAACTAAAAGTGTATAAAAAAGAACAAGAAGTAGAAAGATTGGAAGCTGATTTACACAGTGAGATTAAAAAGTTGATGGATATGTCATTTATTCAACGTTTAAAATTTGCTTTTACAGGAGAATTATAAAATGGAAGCAGATGAATTACAATTTGCTTTATGGCTAATTGAAGATGCAATTGTGAAAAGGCGAGAGCTAGAAGAATATCAAAAAGACCTTGATAATTGCAGAAAATATACATATCACACATGGGAAGAATTTTATGCTAAATGGGATAAAGTACCCACTAAAACTGCTGTATTAGATGATATCAAAATGGCTCGCAGATTATTAAATGTAGCACGAAAAGAAATGGATGGTTAGCATATGGCGGAACGCAGAATGTTTACAAAAAAAATAACGGAAAGCGATGCGTTTTTAGACATGCCAAAATCTACTCAATGTTTGTATTTCCACTTAAATATGAATGCTGATGATGATGGCTTTATCAACAATCCTAAGAAGATACAACGCATGATCGGATGTGGCGATGATGATATGAGATTGCTAATTACAAAAAGTTTTATCATCCCTTTTGAGAGTGGTGTTGTAGTTATAAAACACTGGCTCATGCATAATTTGATACGTAAAGATAGGTATACCGAAACAGATTACGTTGAAGAGAAAAATATGTTAAAAGTTAAGAAAAGTAGTGCATATACGCTCAAAGAGTTAAGCGAAGAAAAGCCTTTAGAATTAGGCTTTGAAGAACATGACAACCAAATGGCAACCATATGTCAACCAAATGACAACCAAATGGCAACCGTTGGTATCCCTAGGATAGGTAAGGATAGGATAGGTAAGGTTAGTATAGTAAAAGAAAAAGATAAAAAAGAAAAGACGTTCGCTTCGCTCATTGCTTGCTATTCTGATAATCCAGAACTTACCGAAGCCTTAACAAATTTTGTTGAAATGCGAAAGAAGATGAAAGGCTATACAGTACATGCATTAGAACTTGGACTTAAACAATTGGATAATCTTGCTTTGGATGATAAAACAAAAACAGATATCGTTAATCAATCAGTTGAAAGAGGATGGAGAGGTCTATTCCCTTTGAAAAATAAAAATAGCAGTAAAGATGATTTTTTGACAAGAGAGGATGAACCGTTTTGACAAAAGAAGAGACAAGGGATGTATTGAGAGTTATTCGTGCATCATATCCACATTCATTCAACAAGATGAGCGTGGATGATAAAAAAGATTTACTAGCTGTATGGTCTGATATGTTTGTCAATGACGATCCTATGCTTGTCATGACAGCAGTTAAATCATACATACGTTCTAATCCCAGTCAGTTTGCACCGTCTGTAGGACAGATTGTTGATTTAATGAGTAAGTTATCAAACCCAAACACTATTGATGCTGATACAGCATGGAACATTGTATATAAAGCATTGAGTAACAGCGGATATCAAGCAAAAGAAGAATTTGCTAAGTTACCGCCAGAAGTACAAGCGGGTGTTGGAAGTCCAGATCAATTAAGAACTTGGGCATTAATGGATGTAAGTGAAGTACAAACAGTTGTTATGTCAATGTTTAAGAAAGGTTATTCAACTAGAATTAAAGAAAAACGTGAATTTGATAAATTACCAGATAATGCAAAAAATCTAATCAGCGGATTAACAGATTCTAAAAAATTAACAAATGGTTAAATAAAAGCGTTTTAAGACGAGTAATTAATTACATGAATATACACTCGTGTTTTGCTAAAACTCGTCTTAGAACGTACAAAAAGTGGCATAGATTGTAAAATTAAGGAAGTGAGAAGATGAAGAACAATAAAAAGCCAGATTATGCAGTTTATGACAAAGATGATAATTTGCAAATAGTTGGAGATTCTAAAGCATGTGCTAAATTTCTTGGAATTACTTTAGGCAGTTTTCGTAGTAGGGTATGTAGAAATAAAAGTGGAAAATGGAATGGTAAAAAGAAAGGAATCGTTGTGAGAATATGAAAGTAAGATTACTTGCTAATGATTCAAAAATACCAAATATAGCCATCATGAAGATATCATCATATCATAAATCACTTGGAGATGATGTTAATTGGTATGACCCAATGTTTGATATGTACGATACTGATATCTTTTATGAGAGCAAAATATTTACATTTAGTCCTGATTTTAATTATTACCCTGTAGGTGCAAAGATATTTCGGGGGGGGACAGGAATAGATGTTAAATCGCAACTACCAACTGAAATAGAAAGTATAACAGAACTTGATTATAGTTTATACCATGATTGTGATTACTCAATACAATTTTTGAGTAGAGGATGTATAAGAAAATGTCCATTTTGCGTTGTGCCAATTAAAGAAGGAATTATACATCAAGTTAAACCATTAGAATTAAATCCAAATGGTAAATGGGTAATGTTATTGGACAATAATTTATTTGCTTGTCCACAGTGGAGAGAAAACATTGAAATATTAAGGTCATATAATCAACCAATATCTTTTACTCAAGGTTTAGATTTAAGAATTATGACAGAAGAAATGGCTAAAGCATTATCAACTGTAAAAATAAAGCAAGTATATGTTGCATGGGATAATTATGAAGATAAAGATATCGTACTTCATGGCTTGGATATTTTACTTAAATATATTAAACCGTATAAAATAACTTGCTATTGCTTGGTTGGATTTAAACAGCCTTATGTTATTAACGAAGATTTAGAAAGAGTTCTAACTTTAAAAGATTTAGGAGTAAATCCATTTGCGATGGGATACATTGATTTTAACAATCCTCAGTACAAAAAAAGTAAAGAGATTAAAGACTTTTGTAGATGGGTAAATATGAAAGCAACATTTAAATCAGTATCTTGGGATGAATATAAAAAATAATAAAATATTAGAAAGAGATTAAAACATGAAAAAATATAGAGTTAAATATGATTTTAATGAAGAAATTGAAATTGAGGCAGATACAGAAAAAGAAGCAGAAAAAATGGCTTGGGAAATGTTGAGAGAAACAATTCATGAATGTGGATTTGGTGTAGATGTAGAAGAAATCGAAGATGAAGAAGAGGAATAAAAATGGAATATAAAATGGATGAGCAAATATTGCAGAGTGCAATAGATACATACGGTAGCCGATCACAACATGATATGTTGCTGGAGGAAATATCAGAATTACAAAAAGAAATTTGCAAGTATTATCGCAATGTAAATAATGAACCACAAATTATGGAAGAAATGGCAGATGTATTAATCATGATTGAGCAAGTTAGAATGATGCACAAAATTAAAAATGAAGATATACAAAAAGTCATTGATTTTAAATTAGCTAGGTTGAATGGAAGAGTAAATGAAGAAATCGAAAAACGCCATAAAACGTACTGTGATTTAGAACGTGGATATGGCTGTGTGTTTGATGAGTGAGGATAATATTAATGAAATGTAAAGAATGCAAATATTGCCATTATGGTGGAACAGGATTAGCTGGCGGGTATAAATGTAGACACCCAAAACTAGAAGAATGTGCAGAAAAATATGAAAAGAAAACTAATAAAAGAATGACAAAAGCTTGTTGGTATATTGGATTTAAATTGATAAAAACATCATTAAGATATTGCCCTTATAAAATGGAGGAGAACGAAAATGAAGTATAAACATAAAATTGGACTGTTTTTGGCAAGGATGCAACCATTGCATATTGCTCACTTGGATATAATCGAAAAGGCACTTAAAGAGTGCGAAAAGGTGTATGTGTGCTTGGGCAGTGCTAACAAGGTAGATATGCTACGTAATCCGTTTACTATTGATTTTCGTAAGCAGATATTACTAGAAGCGTTGATTGAAAGAGTAGGGGTAGCGGTTACCAGGGTGGATGTGTTTGAAATACCAGACTGGTCATATGAAAATGACACAAATGAAACGATTGAGTGGGGTAGATATTTTTACTACAATGTTGTTTCTCGTATCCAGTCCAAGCGTTTTGCGATTTACTACAATGACGATCCCGCAATTATCAATGGGTGGTTTGACAGTGAAGTAAAAGATTATATCACACTTGAGTTGTTGGATAGATCACAACATTACAATGGGTTATCAGCAACAAAGATAAGAGATGCAATAATTAAAAATAATATGGAGTATGTATGTAAATATTGCCCTACAGCTGTTGTTAAACGCATGGATATTATTAGACCATATTACATCGAGGTTAGTCAAAATCCAAAGCCGGATTTTGCAATGGAGTAAAGTATGATAACACGTATTGTATGGGGATTGGTAACAGGGACAAAGACATCATTAGACGGATTGATTCTAAGATTGGCAAAATATTATGATGACGAAAATTGGCATTTAATAGGCAGTAAACAAAAAGATGAAGAAAAAGTTATTAAATTTTTTCATGATACTATCTGCCATGATATGCCAATGGAAGAATTTAAAGAAATGTGGGATAACGAAGAAATTGAAACTCCGGGAGGAGGTACAGCGATTATCAATCAAAGAAATGTGGAAGTAGTAGAAGTTGTATATGAGGAGAGTGAAGATAAGTGATTAATCGAGCAGTATTAATTGGACGTCTTGCAAAAGATCCAGTCTTAAGAAAAACACAATCAGGTGCAAGCGTAACATCATTTACCGTTGCATGTGATCGTAGAAGTAAACAAGAAGGTCAGCCAACAGCTGATTTCATAAATTGTGTGGCTTGGAATAAAGTTGCTGATAATGTTGCTGGATATATGCATAAAGGCTCTCAAATTGGAGTGGAAGGCAGAATCCAAACACGCAGTTATGATGGAAAAGACGGTAAAAAAGTGTTTATCACTGAAGTTTTAGTTGAGAGTGTACAGTTCTTGGATACTAAATCAAATACACAACAAACTGAAACAAATTGGAACCAACAGGAACAAAGTGATGAACTTGTAATAGATCCTGATGATTTGCCATTTTAAAAGGAGAAATTAAAAAAATGAAGAAAAAAATATTAGCATTAGGTGTATTAGCTACACTTTTGTGTGGATGTGGAAGCAATGGTAAAGTAACACAATATGGTGGAACAAAAGACATTAATATTCCAGATGGATATAAATTTATTAATTACAACATTCAAGATGATGAAATGATTTGGTGTACATATAGACCAATGCATGCGGATGAAAAACCAGAAGTTTACATAGTACAACAAGATAAATCAGGTATTCAATTTACAGGAGATGGAAAATTTATTATCCATGAATGCAAAGACGGTGTTCGTGCTGAATTACCTAAGGAGTAACACATATGAATAAATATCAAGAAGCATTAGATAATTTAAAAGAACCAACAGATGCTTGGTCTAGCTCACAGTTGCAAATGGCTGAAAATTTTGAAGAACCGATAGTTTATGAACATCAAGAAGATATTGACACATTACAAGAATTAGTAGATTTATTTGAAGAAAAATTTGTTTTATGCCCAAAAGGTTGGAAAGGACATAGATACACGAGATATTATTGTCCAAATTGTAAAAAACCAGTTAAAAATGATGATTCACATTGTCATAATTGTGGGCAAAATATTAAGTTCCCAAAAATCGAAGTTACAAACAATAAAGCATATTTAGATTGGAGTGATGAAGATGAATAATGAACAATATGATTTTGCAAAATTGCAATCTAAATTAGATTACTACAAACACGAATACTACAGCGAATGTGATAGAAGTGAAAAACTAGAACGAGCACTTGATAAGGCGTGTGAAAGAATAGCTATTATGTGTCTTACATATACCGATTGCGACGATCCTATTTGCCCATTACAAGAAGACAATTGTCAAAGAGATTGTAAATCTAAAGAAGCTTGGAAAGAGTGGTGTTTGATAGATGAGTGATAATCTGCAAGGCTTTGAACAATATTGCGAACCAGATATGGACTGGCTGCTTAAAGATTATCTATCAAAGGCATATGGTAATTTAGCAGAGGTTAATCGTTTGCTTAGTATCAAATGTACATCTGCAAAAAATCAAATTATTAGATTGATACAAGCATATGGTAAATTGTGCTTTCAAGCAGGTATGCGCTGTCAAAAGAACAGAGAAAGTAAGATTGTAACTGAATGCAACGAAGCACGATACAAAGCAGAGAAGAAAATGCGACAAGGTGTTTATATCACTCGTGAAATGATTGACCTGTGTATAAATGCTGGAATCAAGTCTGATGATCTAGCAAAGACACTAGGTGTTAGTGCTGATAAGATGAGAGCATTTGTAAGGGAGTGTGGATAGTATGGTGGATGATCAAGATATCAAATGCATGAGCAACGTGCTGGAATTGTATTATCATAATTTACACAAGGCGGATGAAATATGGCAAAAGAAAGATGAAAAAGAAGAAAAATTAAAAAATCTGCTTGGTGCAAAAGGAATTTCTTATGGAAGTATAGGTAATGGTTGCTCATGCTCATTTCCTTGTAACAGCAACGAAAAAAACTTGATATTACAGATTGTAGGATATCAGAAAGAAGCAGAGGAATATGAAAGAAATGCTTTGATTTACGATGTAGTAAATAATATAAATTACAGATTACAGCATATTTCGGACAGAAATAAAGATGTGATTTATTATGTGTTTCAGGAAAAACAATCACAAGAATTTATCATGAAAGAATTTAATTTAAAAAACAAAAATTACATATACAAATTAATAAACAAAGCAATTAAAGCGATGTTGGAGGTAAAAATATGAGTAATTTAGATTTTTATGATTTATGTTTACGTTTTATATTTGCGACACTGTCATTAGTTATAATTATGACTTTATTTAAGTCTTATCAGCATTTTAAAGCAATGAAAGAATTAGAGTTGCAAAAAGCATCAATAGAAACCAATGAAAAAGCATTAGAGCAAATGGAAAGAATTAACAGTTTAGTTGAATTAGCAGACAATAACCCAATTATGAAATCAATTTTAGAAGGGATATTAGGAAATGGGCAAAACAGTAACAGATTGGATAAATGATAAATGCTTTATTGTTGATGATTTAATCAATCAATTAGCAAATAATAAAAAGAAGCCTGATTTTATGTATCCGACGATTTGTCAGTATCTAGCAACTGGAAACAGTTATGAAGATATACATACTAGGTTGTTTGAGAACCCAGAAGAAGTTATGGTTTGTTTGGAAAGATACCAAGAAGTAATATCTAAAATCAATTTGATTACTGTTTTTATCCCATCCATTGAAAATTTCTGTATGTTCATGGGTTGGACTGCACAAGTATACAAACAGATGTTAAATGATTCTCCAGAGGACATTAAAGCGGTGATGCAAATGGTAGATGATTTTATCATTGAAAGTCAAATGGCGGCAGGCCAGCTAGGATATAGCAAAGCATCACTTACTAAGTTTAGAAGTCAAATTGCAGGTAATCATGGTCAGAATTTTGTTACACAGAAAGAAGAGAATGATAACAATAAATCAGCTGGTAAAACAAAAAGTCCTGAAGAACTACAACGTGAGCTTGAAAACATGGGATTTAAGATGATTAATCAAAAATAAATGCTAAAATGGTTGATAAAATAAGTATCGTGGTGTATCATAATGGTGTAGATAATAATGATACATCAAGGAGTGATAAATATGTATTATGGATATGTTAGAGTTTCAACAGACAAGCAAGAATTTGATAGACAGTATAAAGCTATAAACGATTGGTGCAATGAAAATAATGTGGTATTGGATAAACAGTTTGAAGATAAGATAACAGGTAAGACTTGGAATCGTAAAGGTTATAATGAATTGAAAGAATTTGTTAAATCAGGAGATACAGTCATTATCAAAGAACTTGATCGCTTAGGAAGGGATTGGGATGGCATAAAAGAAGAATGGAAATGGTTTAGTGACAATGATATTAATGTTATTGTTATTGATATGCCATTACTTGCTAAATCAATTTATGATGGCGATGGTAAGGTAGACCTTAACATGAAATTTATCAAATCAATTGTTTTAGAAACTCTTTGTTATGTGTCAGAAACAGAACGTGTGAAAATCAGTAAGAGAACATCAGAAGCATTACAAGCAAAAAAAGCACAAGGTATTAAGCTAGGGAAACCAATCAACACAGAAAAAGAGTATGATATTAAATCTTTGTATTTAAAAGGCAAAAGTAAATCAGAAATTGCTTTTATACTTGACACCAGCAGGGCACAAGTCAATAGAGTAATTAAAAGATTGCAAGATCGTGGAGAGTTACAAACAGATTAACACCAACACATACCCCATCATAATAAAAACCGCTACAGAAAATTGTAACGGTTTTTTTGTACCCAAAAGTCGCAAACAGTTTGCAACCCGCACATACCCCCTTAGATAAATTGCATGATTTTATAGCTATCACATAATCTTAGAGGTGTTAGATTTACTGGGCATGATGAAAGCCACACGTATATGCACGTGCGTGAACTATTAAGACTTTTTATCTGGAATATCTGAAATATC
>ENA-OWPJ01000981-OWPJ01000981.1-human-gut-metagenome-genome-assembly--contig:-NODE-981-length-15710-cov-3.29907_pt1 | contig 15710 bp, 12 predicted proteins | sample MGYA00248264_ERZ651846 | MGnify/ENA primary metagenome ERZ651846 (study PRJEB26924, sample SAMEA4378271) | human gut metagenome | biome: human gut; feature: human-associated habitat; material: faeces...
AAAAACGCAATGAACGAACAAGACAGTGATGAAAAATTAAAAGAGATAGAGGATATTATATCTATACTATTGAAATAAGGAGGTTATTATGCGAAAAACATATCATGTGGACGGCATGAGCTGTGCGTCCTGTGCAGCTGCTGTTGAAAGAATTTTAAAAAAACAGGATGGTATTGAAAATGCAGAAGTAAATTTGATTTTGAATGAAGTAACCATCACTTCTAAACAAAAAATCAACACAGAAACATGTGATAGAGCATTACAAAAAGCAGGCTTTTCTTTAAGCGAAAAAGAAGAATCTCATAGTGAAACATTCGCTGTGGAAGGAATGAGCTGTGCCTCCTGTGCTGCCAGTGTGGAAAGAATTCTATCAAAATTTGACGATATCCAGCAGGCGAGCGTAAATCTGGTATTGAATCAGGTTACGATATCATACACAAAACGTGACTTTGACGCATGGAAGTCAGCAATCGCAAAAGCTGGTTTCACGCTGAAGGAAAATGCAGTATCATCGACTTGCCTTTTAGATATCGAAGGGATGAGCTGTGCTTCCTGTAGCAGTTCTATTGAGCGAGTACTTAGAAAAAAAGAAGGTATCATCTCTGCAGATGTAAACTTAGTGATGAATCAGGCAACCATATCTTATGATCATCAAAAAATTAAAATCTCTGAAATGATACAAGCAATTGAAAAGGCTGGTTTTCATGCACATATCCATAAAGAGGAGAAAACTCAGACAATAAAAAAAGACTATGAAAGTCTACGTGTCTATATCACCTTAGGCATTGCTGCAGTTTTATTATATATCGGAATGTCACACATGCTGGGTAGTTTTGAGTTACCATTACCTGATATCATTTACTATAAGACACACCCTTTTAATTTTGCGTTTATCCAATTCATCTTAGCAACGATCATATTGATCTTAGGCAGCCATTTCTTTACACGTGGAATTAAAGCACTTATTCATAAATCACCAAATATGGATACACTTGTCGCAGTTGGTACAGGAAGTGCCTATTTATATTCTTTAGTATCGCTTATTCAAATTATGCAGGGCAACATGCATGCTGTTCACACTTTATATTTTGAATCAGCAGGCGTGGTTGTTGCACTTGTTCAATTTGGCAAGCACTTAGAAAGTATTTCAAAGAAAAAATCAACAGGTGCGATATCTGCTTTGTTGCAGCTGCGCCCTGATGAGGCAACCTTACTTCGAGATGATAAAGAAATCACGATTCAAATAGATGAAATCAATGAAGGAGATCTGCTGGTAGTGAAACCTGGAGAGCATATCCCAGTTGATGGAATTGTGGTAGGCACAGGTGCAAATGTGGATGAAAGCATGTTGACAGGTGAAAGTATGCCAGTCAAAAAGCAAAATGGAGATGCTTTAATTCAGGGTACGATTGATCTTGATGCACGTATGGTTATGAAATGCAGCGCTACACAGGAAAATACAACATTATCTAAGATAATTCAAATGGTAGAGGAGGCACAGGGCAAAAAAGCACCAATTGCCCGTATTGCGGACCGTATTTCTTTATATTTTGTACCTACAGTTATGCTTATCGCTTTTATTGCCGGTATATTATGGTATATTGCCACAAAAGATTTCTCTTTTGCATTAACAATATTTGTAAGCGTTCTGGTTATCGCTTGTCCATGTGCTTTAGGATTAGCAACTCCTACAGCAATCATGGTTGGTACTGGAAAAGCAGCCCAGCTGGGTATATTTATCAAGAGTGGGGAAGCACTGGAAACTGCCAGCCAAATTGATACGATTGTTTTTGATAAAACTGGAACCTTAACCATTGGTCAGCCAGTTGTTACAGATATAGCAACCTCAAAACATGAAAAAGAAGTTCTGGCATTGGCTGCAGCTTTAGAACAAGGCAGTAAGCACCCTCTTGCAACTGCAATCTTAAAGAAAGCCGCAGATGAGGATATCAAAATTCCATCATTAGCACAAATTAAAACCATCAATGGACAGGGATTGGAAGCTGATTATGAAGGTAAAAAATTATTTATCGGAAACAAATCAGATAGCACAGTGTCAAAGCAATTTCAAAATCAGGAAGAAAAATATCGTAAAGAAGGTAAAACTGTGGTCTATCTGTATTTGGAAGATGAACTTTTAGCAATATTTGCAATTGCTGATCAGTTAAAATCAAATGCGAAAGAAGTAGTTACACAACTACGAAATCAGGGCATTGATGTTGTAATGTTGACAGGAGATCACAAAATTACAGCGCAGGCAATCGCAAAACAGGCAGGCATTGAACATGTGATTGCACAGGTACTGCCTGATCAAAAAGGAAATCAGGTACAGATGCTGCAACAACAAGGTAAAAAAGTTGCCATGGTTGGTGATGGTATCAATGATGCAGTTGCCTTAATGCAAAGTGAAGTAGGAATTGCTATTGGCAGTGGCAGCGATGTTGCTTTAGAAAGTGCGGATATTGTCTTAATGAAAGATAATCTTCAGGACGTTTTACAAGCAATCCGCTTGTCAAAAGCTGTTATCAGAAACATTCATCAAAATTTATTCTGGGCATTCTTCTATAATTCTTTGGGTATCCCAATTGCGGCTGGTGTCTTACATCTGTTTGGCGGCCCATTGTTATCGCCGGTATTTGCAGGCGGGGCAATGGCATTAAGCTCTGTTTGCGTAGTATCCAATGCATTGCGTTTGAGAAATTTTAAATAACTTTATGAATAGGATAGTGATTTCATAAGGAAAATATAGTACAATTATCTCATCAAGAAAGAGGTGTCTTATGGATAATACAAAATTTTGGATCCTATTTATTGTTATTATGGTTGTTATGGTTGTAGGAACACAGCTATATAAACGATATCTATTAAAACGTTTTATGAGTACGTTGAAAAATCGTGAGTTTGATGCATTTTTTAAGATTGCTGATGGGTTTGCCAGCAAATATTTCTTTCCTTATTTCAATCGTCTATATATGAAAATGAATGCCTATATGATGATGCCGGATTATAAAAAAGTGGAAGAAACCTTTGATGAATTATTATCCCTTCGTTTGAATAAAAAACAAAATCTTGATGTAAGTGTAAAAGCATTTTATTACTATCTTGATGAAGAAAAAAGAGGGAAATGTAAAGAATTGCTTGAGCGTATCAAATCGCTGGGTCAAGATGCAGTTTATGAAGAATGTAAGATGATGTATGATATTTTATTATGTGATAAGTTTGATTATATTGATTCTATGCAAAAACAATTAGATCAAGTGGAAGGCTGGAATAAAGGTATGATCTGTTATATGCTGGCCGTACAATATCACAACAAGAAAGACAAAGAGAATGAAAAGAAATACCTGGATATGGCTTCAGAAGAGTTAAAAGAATCCCCATATGCAGCGAAAATAAACAAAATGAAAGAAGACAACAAGTCCTAAGGATGGCGTTGTCTTTTCTTTTTCCTGATATTTCATGGGCATCATAATTGCATGAGTTTTTCATATTTCGTTATACTAATGCCAAGGAAGGAATGTGTAAATTATGAATATACGTAAACGAGATGGCAGTTATCAGGTATTTGATGAAGAAAAAATCAAACAGGCAATAAAAAAAGCATTCATCGCTACCCATAACGAAATAAAGGAAACAACATTAGAAGAAATTTGTGATGCAATAAAAAAGCAGATGTCACAAAGAGAGGAAATCAGTGTGGAATGGATTCAGGATATGGTAGAGGAACAGCTGATGAAATTCCAGTTTTACAAAGAAGCAAAAAATTATATTCTTTATCGATCTAAGCGAAGTGAAAATCGATTATTATTAAAACAATTTTGTGAAGAACTACTGGATGAAGAATTGATGCATATTTTTCAACAGATACAAAAGGATTTCCCGCAGGAAGCATATCAATTATCTATGTTAAAACAGAAATTTCATACTTTTTTGAAACCAGATATGGAACGGGATGAACGCCTGGCAATGCTGATCAAAGCCAGTGTAGAATCCATCAGTAAGGAAGCACCTAAATGGGAGCATATCGCAGCACGTTTTTTATCCTATCAGCTGCATCAGGATATTTCCGCACGCATGAAACGCTTATCAATCAATAGTTTTTATGATAAAATCGTATACTTAACGAATCAAAAAATATATGGAGATTATATCTTAAAAGCATATGACGCAAAATCCATTCATGAATTATCGGCATATCTGGATGATACACGCGATCATTTGTTCACCTATAGCGGTTTGGATCTGTTATCGAAACGTTATCTTCTATGTTCCCATCAACATGAGATCATGGAAACACCACAGGAAATGTTTATGGGCATTGCCATGCATTTAGCTATGAAGGAACAAGATCAGGTATACTGGGCAAAACAGTTTTATGATATGTTAAGCAAGCTGGAGGTAACGATGGCTACACCAACCATGTCGAATGCCAGAAAACCATTTCATCAACTATCTTCCTGCTTTATTGACACGGTAGATGATACGTTAAAAAACATTTATAAAAGTATCGACAACTTTGCGCAGGTAAGCAAGTATGGCGGTGGCATGGGAATGTATTTTGGAAAAATCAGAGCAAATGGCAGTGATATCCGTGGCTTTGAAGGCGCTGCTGGAGGTGTGATCCGCTGGATTAAATTGGTAAATGATACTGCTACAGCAGTTGATCAATTGGGCGTTCGTCAGGGCGCTGTGGCTGTTTATCTGGATGCATGGCACAAAGATCTGCCTGAATTTTTAGCATTGCGAACCAACAATGGGGATGATCGTATGAAAGCTCACGATGTATTCCCGGCGATATGTTATCCTGATTTGTTCTGGAAAATGGCCAAAGAAGATTTAAATGCGACATGGTATCTATTGTGTCCACATGAAGTTTATAAGGTGATGGGTTATCATCTGGAGGATTATTATGGAGAAGAATGGGAACAGCGTTATCAAAGAGCCTGCCTTACCCAAACGTGCCGTGGTTTTAAAGGACCTTGTCCGTCTAATTCTAAAAAGTGCTGTGGAAACCGGTACACCATTTACATTTAACCGGGATCTAGTCAATCGTAGTAATCCTAATCATCATAAAGGGATTATCTACTGTAGTAATCTTTGTACCGAAATCGCACAAAATATGAGTCCTATAGAATTATATGATGATGAAATCGTAGAAATCAATGGAGAAACCATCGTGGTATCCAAAAGCAAGCCTCAGGATTTTGTGGTATGTAATCTTGCCTCCTTATCTTTAGGTAATCTTGATGTCAACGATCATGAACATTTACGTACCATCATTCATCATGTCATTCGTGCCCTGGATAATGTCATTGACCTAAATTATTATCCAATACCTTATGCGAAAATTACCAATCAAAAGTATCGTGCGATAGGACTGGGTGTCAGTGGATATCATCATATGCTGGTAAAACAAGGAATCCGCTTTGAATCACAAGAGCATTTAGACTTTGTTGATCAGTTATTTGAGAAAATCAATTATTATGCAATCGAAGCAAGTAGTGCATTGTCAAAAGAAAAGGGCTGCTATTCTTGCTTTATGGGAAGTGACTGGCAAACAGGAGCATATTTTGAAAAACGCAATTATAAAAATGCGGCATGGCAAGATCTACAATCTGTTGTTAAAGCACAGGGAATGCGAAATGGTTATCTTCTGGCAATTGCACCAACCAGTTCTACCAGTATTATTTCCGGTACCAGCGCTGGAGTAGATCCAATCATGAATAAATATTTTTTAGAAGAGAAAAAAGGTAGTATGATTGCCCGTGTTGCACCGGATTTAAACGCAAAAACATTCTGGCTATATAAAAACGCACACCTGATTGATCAGGAATGGATCGTAAAAAGTGCCGGAATTCGCGCACGTCATATTGATCAGGCACAATCTGTGAACCTGTATATTACCAATGAATTTACTCTGCGACAGGTATTGATGCTGTTTATTCACGCATGGGAATATGGTGTAAAAACATTATATTATGTACGCAGTAAATCATTAGAAGTAGAGGAATGTGAATCATGCTCCTCATAGGAAAGGAAAACTTGTATGGAAACGTTAAAAAGAAAACCACTGTTTAATGAATTTGGAGATTGTGATGTTAGAAACCGCCGTATGATCAATGGAAACACCACCAATCTGAATGATTTTAATAATATGAAATACGCATGGGCCAGTGACTGGTATCGTCAGGCAATGAATAATTTCTGGATTCCTGAGGAAATCAATCTTCAACAGGATGTAAAAGATTATCGTCGCTTAAAGGATGCGGAAAAAAAAGCATATGATAAAACATTAAGTTTTTTGATATTTTTAGATAGCATCCAGACAGCAAATTTACCCAATGTTGGAGAATATATCACAGCAAATGAAGTCAATCTGTGCTTAACGATTCAGGCCTTCCAAGAGGCAGTGCACTCACAAAGCTATAGCTATATGCTGGACAGTATCTGTTCTCCACAAGAACGAAATGATATCCTGTATCAATGGAAGGATGATCCACATCTATTGGCACGTAATAAATTTATTGGAAATTTATACAACGATTTTCAGGAACATAAGGATGCTTATCATCTGGTAAAAACCATGATGGCGAATTACATCTTGGAAGGTATCTATTTCTATTCTGGATTTATGTTTTTCTATAATTTGGGACGTATGGGAAAAATGCCTGGTTCTGTACAGGAAATCCGTTATATCAATCGTGATGAAAACACACATTTATGGCTTTTCCGTTCTATGATTTTAGAGCTTCGCAAAGAACATCCTGAATTATTCACAGAGGAATTAATAGAAGAATATAAAGCTATGCTGCGCCATGGTGTAGAGGAAGAAATCCGCTGGGGTGCATATGTGTTAGGTAATGATATTGATGGTTTAACGATGGAAATGGTATCTGATTATATTTATTACCTGGGAAATCTGCGTAGTACCTCTTTAGATTTTGGTCCTCTTTATGAAGGCTATGAAAAAGAGCCATCCAGTATGGAATGGGTATCCATGTACGCAAACGCAAATCTAATCAAAACTGATTTCTTTGAGGCCAGAAGCTCTGCTTATGCAAAAAGTACGGCACTGGTAGATGATCTATAGAAACTACAAGGTGTTATCAACGTACAATAAGACTGCTTATGCTATACTAATGTTAGATTTGGGTAACCGTGAAAATGAATGCATAGAATCTTAAATCTAATGAATACTACTATAAGGAGGTCTTGATCATGAATGATAAAAGAAAACTGGTTCTGGTAGGAACAGGCTTTGTAGGAATGAGTATGGCATACAGCTTTTTAAATACCGGAGGAATTGATGAACTGGTATTAATTGATGTAGATAAAGAAAAAGCTATCGGAGAAGCGATGGATTTACAACACGGGCTGCCTTATGCAAGAGGTAAAATGAGCATCAAAGCAGGAGATTATTCAGAATGTAAAGATGCAAGTATTGTTGTTGTAAGCGCAGGTGTTGCGCAAAAGGATGGGGAAACCCGATTAGAGTTAACGAATCGAAATGCGAAAATCATGAAAAGTGTCGTAGAACAGATTCGTGATAGTGGCTTTGGCGGGATTCTGGTCATTGCCAGTAATCCGGTTGATTCTATGACTTATCTAGCATGGAAGGTCAGTGGTTATCCGAAAGAGCGTGTCATTGGCTCAGGCACGATATTAGATACGGCGCGTTTGCGTTATTTGATGAGTGAATATCTAAATATCTCTAGCAGCAATATTCATGCTTATATCATGGGAGAACATGGAGATTCCAGCTTTGTACCATGGACCCATGCCTATGTTGGCGCAAAAAGCTTACTAGATTTACTGGATGAAAAACATAAAGATCTATCTGATCTGCATGCGATTTATACACAGGTACAACAAGCCGCATATGAAATTATCAAACGGAAACGTTCTACCTATTATGGTATTGGGTTATCATTAAATCGTTTGGTGCATGCAATCTTAGACGATGAAAATGTGATATTAACCGTATCTGCATATCAAAATGGTGAATATAAACAAAAAGGCTTATATATAGGTGTTCCAGCAATGATCAATGCACAGGGGATAAAGGAAATTATTCCTTTGGCTTTGAATGAAGTTGATCAGGCAAAATTCAATCACAGTTGTGATACACTTAGAGAAATTAATGAAAAAAGTATGGAATCGATTGCTTAAAAGTCATCTTCGGATGACTTTTTCTTAACAAAAAAAGCGTATCATGTACGCTTTTCATCATTCATATAAAGATGGAGTGATATAAGAAGATTTTGTCAGCTTATCTCCACGATATTTCATCAATGTATCCAAAGAAACGATTTGATATCCTTTCGCTTTTAACTCAGGCAATAATTCAATAGCAGCATCAACACTTGTGCCATAAATATCATGTTCCAGAATAATGGCGCCATCGAATACACTTTTTAATATCTCTTTCTTGATACTATCCACATTGCGGCTTTTCCAATCTTCTGAATCCACACCCCAATATGCCACTGGCATGATACTGGCCTTTAATACATTTGTATCATAACTGCCATAAGGGGGACGCAAATAATCAGCATCATGACCACAGGCTTTAAATATCGCATCCTGCGTATCATAGATTTCTTTCATTAATTGTGCGTGGGTTAATCTCGTCAGTTCTTTTTCATGTGTCCAGGTATGATTTCCTAATTGAAATCCTCGTGCATACATTTCTTTGACCACATCGCTTCGTCTTTCCACATTAGGTCCGACCATAAAGAAGGTTGCGTTGGCATCATATTTATCAAAAGCATCCATCAGTTTTAATGTCAAATCACTTGGCCCATCATCAAAAGTAAATGCAATCATCGGTTTATTAGGATCAATATTCTGATCTTTTTGTTTAGGTACGATAGCTTCCTTTTGATACAGGGAAGGAATGTTAGGATTTGTCAATGCGATATATTCTTTATTTTCATCATAAGGAATTGTGATCATGCGATCCATACTGTTTCCATATAAGAAACGTACTTCTTTTTCACCAATGATAAAATTATTCGTATTGTTTTTCGTTACTTTTTCCACATCCACATTGGCATCTTTTGCTTTGTTTCTCAACAAGCTCATATAATCTCTTCTTAAAACATCCTTCGTTTCCATAATTTTATTTCGTTTCTTATCATAATTAATGGTAGAAGTTGTTGTTTTTAACGCATGACCATCTTCATCCATCAATGTTTGATGAAATGCGATAGAGATATAAGCATCGAAAATATCATAACTGTCGTAGTCCACATTGATAATAATTTTACTGTTCTGTTTTAAATCGGATTGTATCTTGTCATTACGATAAGCACTTACAGCCTGATCTAAGACTTCATTATCAAACACGGGATAATAAACAGAAAGATAAAATTTTTCTTCATCTTGTACCTCATGTTTCATTGTACCAGCTTTTTTATTATCCTCTTTATATGCAGTATACGCTTTATATGGATCCTTCGTCATAAATACATAAATGCCATAGCTGCCTGCAATGACAGCAAGACATAATAGTGCGATTAATATTTTAATGTTACGTTTTTTTGCCTTTTCATACATAGGAAAACCTCCTTTATTTATCATGGATAATTTTTTGATACTTATCCCTTGAAAGAGCGTTTTTATTATGTCATAGGTATCATTAAAATACAATCATCAATCTCTTAACAAATCTTAAAAAAAAGACCAAATCGGTCTTTTCAACGATATAAGCGTATCAGTCCTTCCTGATTTAAATTTTGTATGATTAAAATCAAGAATGGCATGATAAATAAACCTAAGAAACCAAACAGCTTCACACCCAGATACATACATAACAACATCAATAATGGATGTAAACCAATCTGTTTCCCAACAATTTTCGGTTCCACGATATTTCGGATAATCGTAACAACCAAATAGATAATCAACAATCCAATCGCCAGCTTTGGCTGACTGTTGATAAAGGAAAATAGAATCCATGGAATCATGATGCCGCCAGTACCAAGCACCGGCAATACATCAAATACCGCTATAATAAAAGCAATGACCAAAGCATTTTCCACGCCAATAAAATGAAGCCCGATACTTAATTCAATAAATGTCAAACTCATCAATTTACCATAAGCAATGATGAAAGACATGATGGTATCACTAATATAATGACGAATCGCAAACATAATGTTTCGCTGTTTTGGAGGAAGCTGTCGTGCGATAAAGGATGTAATATGCGTATAATCCGCAGAAATAAAGAAGCTGGAGATAATCGCAAAGAAGAAAGAAATTACCATATTAGGAATTCTTGTCGCAAAATCACTGATCACAGAAACGGCACCTTTAGAAATGGAAGATATCATACTTGTAAGAGAGGATGATATATCATTCAAGAATGATTCAATATTGCTGGCAATCACAGGATCAGTATTTAACCAGATATTTTCCACACTGCTTAAAATGTTATCAATCAATGGCTGTAAATACATTTCATATAACTGGGGTACATTTTCAAAGAAATCTCTTAATACATGAAACCCTTTGACAGACAACAGGGTAATGAAGATACCAATGGTTAAATAAAACAACAAAATGGTAATGATGGCCCAGGTCTTATCGTGTCCACCGGTTTTCTTTGCCAGTTGCTTAATCACAGGACGCAGCATAAAGGCAATCGCAAATCCAATCAAAAAAGGCATAATAAAGTAAATCACATAGCGGAAAAAGATGAAAATCAAAGTGAATATAATAAGAAAATAAAGGAAATGTATAATAAATGCTCTCTGTTTTTCTGTATCCATATGTCCACCTGCCTAATGTTTTAAATCTTTAAACATAGAGAAGTATGTTTTCATATATAAAATGAAAGATAATGCAAGGAAGAATGCTGTAACAATCATTAATATTGTCCCAGACAATGTATTTTGAATTGGCAGCGCAATTAACGCAAACATTGCTATATAGAATACTGCAGTACTGATTTTCCCAAACCACATGGCGCCATTCATATAGCCGCCTTTTTTCTTTAAGATAAACCAGCAGACCAACATACTGCATTCTTTGATCATAAATAATAAGAATAACCAGATCATATGTTTTACTGTAAAAATCATACAGAAAACAATCGCAAACTGAAGCAGCTTATCCGCAACAGGATCCATTGCCTTTCCAAGTTCTGATATTTGATGATAATGACGTGCAATATAACCATCCAGAAAATCAGTTGCCCCACATACCAAAATCATGACGGCACTTGCAAGATGTTCTCCCTGCATATATAAATATATGAATACAGGTACGAAGATAATACGCAGCAGCGTTAGAAAATTTGGTATCGTGAATATTTCGTTCTTTTTCATCAGCGGTCCTCCTTATGACGTGTTATGATTTCAAACAGGCGTTCCGCATTTTTACGTGAAATCGCCTCGATTCGATTAGGGAATGCTTTGCTTAATCGATCATATGTAAACTTACGTTTTTGATAAAAACTATCAAACTTCATACGAATCTTATCAATATGAGCTAGTAAGATTTCATCCGCATTCGTGCTGTCTAAAACTTGTTGAACCTTATCTGTTAATGGCTGTGTCAAAGGGAATAAATTGGCATTTTTAAATGCTTCACGCAATTCTTTAATACTATTTTCAATTTCCCTGAAGTCCACATTTTTGCGAAGCAATGCATGTACTGTAGTGTATCCATCATATAGGAAGGCAGCGCTTATGATAACCACAACAACTTTCTGTATGGTATCCGGTATCAAAGAAACGATATCCATAATACCAGGATGAACACCATAAAATACAACTAGTACCATCAATCCAAACAGGATAGAATTTTTTAAACAGATACGCCCATGAATATTAAAGGGATGTTTTGAATAATCCCACCACTTGGTGTGAAACAGTTTTTCCATCATATAACTTGTGATATATTCTAAAGCACTTGTGACGATAACGCCCATGCCAAACAAGATCACAACATTATCTGAGAAAGGGGTCAGGGTGTAAATGACAGCTAATGCACCACATCCATAGATAGGACAATAAGGCCCGGCTAGAAAGCCACGGTTAATAAATTTCTTTGCGGGTACCCCACAATAAATGCATTCACATACCCAGCCTAAGAAGCTGTATATAAAGAAATATAAAATCCATTCGATCAACATAGGCCTTCTCCTTTAAAATATTTCATACAATCGTTCATCACTAAAATCTTTAATGATCATCGAACAGTCTGAAAATTTCTTCTTTTCTTTATCACAAATCGCAATAACATCGATCCCAGCATTTTTCGCTGCCATAACACCATTTTCAGCATCTTCAAATACCACACAATCTTCACACGATAAACCAATATGGGAAACGGCTTCTAAATACATTTGGGGATCGGGTTTGGCCCGTGTTACCTGTTGCGAGGTGATTACATAATCAAAGTAACCTTCTAGTTGTTTATGTTGAATAATATGCTCGACTAGACTTGTGGCATTATTTGTACATAAACAGATTTTATAGTCATTTGATTTTAAATAATCCAGAAAAGCCAAAGCATCCTTTTTCATTGTGGTGTTATCGTAATGCTCCACCAGAAATTTAGATATCCGATCGATCAAACACTGTGCTTCCTTTTGATCTTCGATTTCTTCATAGATCTTTGTTTCCAGCTGTGCAAAACTTTTTACACGGGATGCCAGTATCTTCAGTATCAATGTTTTTGGGACTGTTTTTAATTCACTGAGTACTTGTTTCAGATTGATATTTTCATATGTATTGATCAAAGTGCCATCCATATCAAACAGCACGCCTTTTTTATTCTCCATCATGTTCCTCCTTATCCAGAAAAGATTCAAAGAACTGATTTAATTTCGTTAATCCATGTAAGATAATCTCTTTATCCTTATCGTTATAACGATTCCATTCTTTTTCATAATATGTCTGTATCTTGGCATTGATAGTTTTTACACAATGTCTGCCATCTTTACTCAAATGCAGATTGATCACACGCTCATCGATTGCACTGCGTGTACGAATCACATAAGCTAAACGTTCCAGTTTCTTCAGCAGATTGCTCATATTGCCAGCATCCTGCTGTAGCATTTTGGCTAATTCACCAATTGTGATGCCATCATGCTCATCGATTGCCGATAAAACGTTATATTGCATATCTGTGATATGAAAGTGGTCAAATTCAATACGCAGCAGATGAGAAAAGTGATGTCTTAGTTTTTTGTTTAGTTCTTGTACCTGATGCTGATATACTTCAGAATTCATGCGCACTCGCATCCTTTCTTAATTACTTGTGTTTTACATATTTTATATGTTTTCTATATAGAAGTCAAACATACTGTAAGAAAATGACAAAATCGTAAGAAATAGGATGAAAATAATGAAAATGCTTACAGTCACAAAAATAAATGAAAAATGTTAATGAAATCGCTTGCAAAAATATTAAAATAAGATACAATATAAGCAGATAACGAAGTGATGAAAGGAGCGTGCGTCAATATGAATATCAAACATGGAGTTGGCGAGCGCTTAGGTGACGTACCAGTAAAAAGTGTACTGGGTTTCAACACGGCTATAAGTAGATGTGAAAGGCAAAGCTAACAGATTGCGCTAATTCACGTCTATTTTTTTCTTTTGATTCATCACAGATAAAAGGAGGAACTTATCATGGATCAGAAATTTAACAAAGCTTTTTGGGATGCTTGTGCAAACGGTGATTTTGCAACAGTCTGTGCAGAAATTAAGAAAGGCGCAGATATCAACTATCAGAACGGTGATGGAAGAACGGCATTGATGCGTGCAGCTAAACGTGATTACAAGGATATCGTTCGTGTGCTGTTAGACAATGGTGCTGATGTAAATGTGGAAGATAATAAAGGCAAGACAGCAATTATGGGTGCTGCCAAAAAAGGCAATAAGACAATCTGTAAAAAATTAATCGAAGCAGGTGCTGATGTAAATATGAAAGATGACCGTGGCAGAACTGCTTTAATGCGTGCAGCCTTCTTAGGACACGATCGTTGTGTAGAAGTATTGCTTGATGCTGGTGCAGATATTAATGCACAGGATGAAGTAGGTAGAACTGCTTTAATGGAAGCATGTGTTGCATTTAAGAAAGAAGTCATCCGCTTACTGATTACACGTGGTGCTGATGTCAATATCTGCGATAATAATGGATGTACTGCCCTTATGCGTGCTGCATATGGTGGCTATGTAGGATTAGTAGAAGACTTATTAGCAAATGGAGCTGATAAAGATCTGATTGATAAAGAAGGTCACAAAGCAATTCACTATGTACGTGAAGACTGCCTGGCTCAGTTGAAGCCAATTCTAAAGTGAGGAGGGCAGCCATATGAGAGATTATTTATCACATGAAGTCAGAAACGTTGTTGTCTTAGGACACAGTGGCGTTGGTAAAACAGCAGTTATGGAAAGTATGCTGTACTTCACAAAAGCAAGTGATCGTTTTGGTAAAACCAGTGAAGGAAGTTCTTTGATCGACTATGATCCAGAAGAAATCCGCAGAGGTATTTCCGTTTATGCAAGTCTTGTGCCAATTGAATGGAAGGATTGTAAAATCAACTTTATCGATACACCGGGATACATGGATTTTATCCGAGGCAGTGAAGCAGGATTATCTGTTGGCGACAGCGCATTGATCGTCGTAGACGCAAAAAATGCTGTACAGCCTGGAACAATCAAAGCATGGGAAGGTGCGCAGGCAAAAAAACTGCCTACAATCTTCTTTGTGAATAAACTGGATGAAGAAAACACATCTTTTGATAAAGCATATAACGAATTACGTGATACTTTTGGTAAAGCTGTTATTCCATTTGAAGTACCAATTATGGAAAATGGCAGAACAATCGGTTCTGTCAATATCTTAAGAGATAAAGCATGGTATTTTGAAGGACCTTTGGCAGATCCTGAAAAAGCGCAGGCTGTACCAGAAGATATGGAAGCAATGGTTGCGGAATACAAAAACCAGATTGCCGAAGCAATCGCAATGAGCGATGATGAATTAATGGAAAAATACTTCAGTGGAGAAGAATTCTCAGAAGCTGAATTAACCCGTGGGGTACGTCTTGGCGTACGTAATGGGGAAATCCGTCCAGTATTCTCAGGCAGCGCAACACACAGCGTTGGTATTGAGCGTTTGATGGATCTGATTGTAAAATACTTCCCAACATATGGAGAAGCTGGAAGTATCATCGTCAAAGATGCCAATACCAATGAAGAAGTGATGTTAGAAACAAATGAAAAAGAAACACTTTGTGCACAGGTATTTAAGACTATTGTCGATCCATTCGTTGGACGTATCTCTTATATCAAAGTATTATCTGGTGTATTAAGTTCTGATTCTAACGTTTATAACACTAATAAGGATAAAATGGAAAAAATCTCAACAATCTTTATCGTTAAAGGAAAACACCAAACTGCTGTTGGTAAGTTGTTTACAGGAGATATCGGTGCTGTTGTAAAACTGCAATATACACAAACAAATGATACGCTTTGTGAAAAAGGAAAAGCATTTGTGGCAGATCCTATCAAATTCTCTACACCAATGTATGGCATGGCTGTATTCCCTAAATCTAAAAATGATGAGGACAAGATGAGTAATGCACTAGCTCGTATGGTAGAGGAAGATCCAACACTTCGCTTGGAAAATAATCCAGAAACCAAACAAAGCATATTGTATGGTATCGGAGATCAGCATATAGAAGTCATTTTGGC
>ENA-OWPJ01000995-OWPJ01000995.1-human-gut-metagenome-genome-assembly--contig:-NODE-995-length-15415-cov-7.43236_pt1 | contig 15415 bp, 24 predicted proteins | sample MGYA00248264_ERZ651846 | MGnify/ENA primary metagenome ERZ651846 (study PRJEB26924, sample SAMEA4378271) | human gut metagenome | biome: human gut; feature: human-associated habitat; material: faeces...
TGGTTTTTTATTTCGCATACTTCGTATGCTCAACTGACTTAAGTCTATATGTTCACATTTTCAATTTGAACAGGTAATAAAATGTTGTATGTTAATATAAATGTTCATGACAAAATAAAAAAACAATTAAAAAAATTTGATAATGATAATTTAATTGAAATAAGAGACTTTGTAAATCAACAAGGCTTATCTTTTCTATCAATTAAAAAGTGTGATAATGGTGAACTTCAGTTTATCAATGACCATGACTATATTTTGCTTGGTCCTTGTGGAGGCGTTTATAAAACAGCTGGTAAATACAGTGCTTTTTCAGCTGATAATGATCAAGGTGTCATTGATACACTTACTTTGGATCTTGAAAATGTCATAACGGGTGCATCGGAGTTTGATGTTTTGAATGTAGGATGATTTTTTAATAAAAGAAAATAAATCTAAGGAGGATAATGAATATGGAACTTACTAAAGAATTATTTAAAGATATTATTGATTATCGTTTAAGTGAACCTTGAGCTATGGGACCTGCTAGAACAATAGAATTCTTAAAACGTACAGGTGAATCATTTGAAATTGATTATGGACAAGAAGAAACAAGTTGGGAAAAAGTTAAAGAAAACTTTGAAGAAATGAATAGATGTATTTTTAATGGACCGATGAAAAATGAAGTAGCTTCATCAAATACCATTATCATAGGAATGAGTGAAAATGAAGAAAATGCTTATACGAAAATAAGACCAGGGTGGAAACACTTTTACTTAGATTTTGGAAATCATTTGGTTGTTAAAAATGAATATTTTTTAGAATTTAGGGATATTTTCAAAAATGTTGAAAATATTGATAGAACGTTTGACTGGGTCAAAATAATTCATAAAACTGATTTTTTTAAACGTATAGATTTTATTGAAAAGGAATTTCACACATTGATGGAAAAAGATGAAGAATTAATGAAACATATTGAAGAAATCAAGAAACAACCTGATTATCAAAGAAAAATGTCAAAGGCTAAAGAAAAGGGCATGCGAGAAGTGTGTCAATTACTAGAAGATGAATACGGTATTAAAACAACTGAATATGATTTAGGACAATGGACATTAAGATGGCTATTATTTCGTAGTTAATCGAGCATATAGATAAAAAAGATGCTAATTAAGTCAAAAAAATAAAAAAATACTAAAAAGAAAAGATAATAAGTTTTTATATAGTAAGCAGCCAGTAAACGTACTTTATGAGGCAATCAAAGAATACATAGAAGAGACTGCTGGTATTAAAAGTGTTTCTTTAAGAGCTGTAACTCAAATACTTGGTGTTTCAAGAAGTGGGTTTAAAAGTTGGTCAAATAGAAAACCGTCAAAATCAAAGAGACGAAAAGAAGCTGTAAAAAAGGAAATCAGCGTAATACATGAAGAAAGTCATGAAATCTATGGAACACCAAAAATTACTGAAGAACTCAAGAAAAAAGGACATGTGATATCAGAGAAAACAGTAGGAAATTATATGCGGGAAATGCATATAAAAGCACATTATATAAAACCATGGACAAGAACAACAATATCAAAAGATTTTTCAAAAAGGTTGAAAAATATCTTAAAAAGAGATTTTGATCCATCATCACCAGATGCAGCATGGTGTACAGATATAACCTATATATGGACATATGATAATGGTTTTGTTTATTTGACAAGTGTAATGGATCTGTTTTCAAGGAAAATAGTATCTTGGGTACTTACAAAAGATATGACAGAAGAATCAGTGCTTGAAGCAATAAAAAAAGCACAGGAGCGAAGAAACAATGAAAAATCTGTAATAATACATAGTGATAGAGGAATACAGTTTACAAGTGAATAATATAAAGAAATAACAGAAAAAAATGAAACGAAGCTATTCAAAAAAAGCATGTCCATGGGATAATGCATGTATAGAATCGTTTCATTCATTAATAAAAAGGGAGTGGTTAAACCAGTACAAAATCAAAAATTATGATGATGCATATAAACTGATATTTGAATATATAGAGATTTTTTATAATACAGTGAGAATGCATAGTCACTGTAATTATCAAAGTCCAAATCAGTATGAAAGAAGTTATGCAAAAAACAGTTAAACTAAATGAAATATTTCAGTTTAACTGGTACTTTTTCTTGACGCAGTACCATTTCAGAGATCGTGAAAGTGAAGCCTGTTTAGATATGGCAAAATTAGATGGCTACATTATTTCTACAGGTGGGGCGTTATTAAAAGAAAGAAAACCGAGAAATATTAAAACAAGCAGGGATTGTTTTCTATATTGATCGACCTTTAGATAATATTGTAAGTGATGTAGAAACAGCACCTCGCCCATTATTGAAAGATGGACCTCAAAAACTTTATCAATTATTTGATGAAAGACATAATCTTTATTTAGATAGCTGTCATTATGATGTCAATAATGATGGAACATTAGATGATATTGTTAATAAAATTGTAGAAGATGTTCAAAATGGCTAAACTACAACTTTAGTCTTTTTATAAAAATAGTTTTACTCCAAAACGAATTGAATTATTGGAGTGATAGTTCTAAAATAAAAGAAAGGAGGATACTGGTATGTTAGAAGATATTAAGAACCATTTGATTGTATCATGTCAAGCGCTTGAATATGAACCTCTTCATTCTTCATTTATTATGTCTAAAATGGCATTAGCTGCTTATCAAGGAGGTGCAAAAGGAATACGTGCTAATACAATAGAAGATATTCAAGCTATAAAAAAAGAAGTTGATTTACCTATTATTGGTATTATTAAACAAGAATATGAAGGTAGCGTTGTGTTTATTACACCTACGATAAAAGAAGTAGATGCTCTTGTAAAAGAAGGTGTAGATATCATTGCAATAGATGCAACAATTAGGGAAAGACCACATCATATTTATTTAGATGATTTTTTTAAAGAAGTAAGGAAGAAATATCCTAATCAAAAGTTTATGGCCGATTGTAGCACTATAGAAGAAGCTATTCATGCAGATGAATTGGGATTTGATTTTATAGGAACAACAATGGTAGGATATACAAAAGAAAGCAAAGGGTTAAAAATTGAAGAAAAGGATTTTGAAATTATAAAAACTATCATTCAAAAAGTTAAACATCCAGTAATTGCTGAAGGAAATATTGATACTCCCCAAAAAGCAAAAAGGGTATTAGAATTAGGTTGTTATAGTGTTGTTGTGGGATCAATTATTACTAGACCACAGTTGATTACAAAGAGATTTATAGATATTATGGAGGCTAAAAACAAATAAGCCTCTTTTATTTATTTCAAAAAATGAAATAAAACTCCAAAAAATAAAAGTAAGTGTTTACAAGTACTCCAAAAGATGTTATTCTATAGATGAAGTAAAAATCCGAATATAAAATATTATTTGGAGTAAATACTCCAATAGATAGGAAGGTGAAAGAATGATCCATAATCTTATTCAAAAATTTAAAATTAAAATAACTTTAAAAGAAATAGTAACATGGTTTGGACTTAGTTTTATAGGTGTATTTGCTGCATATATATCAGTATTTCATAGAGAGTTAAATTCTACGATGTTTTGGGAAGTTTTTGCTTATGCGGTTATCTTTGTTGTTATTATGATAATGACAAAATCATATAGTCATTATATTGATGGTTATTATCAATCACATATTGATAAACATACTATTAAAAGAAAAAAATAGGCTAATTATTGTATGAAGTTAGCCCTAGACTTTGTACGATTTTAGATAAATCTAAATTTTGAAAGGAGAGAGGTATATGGCAAAATTAGATTATAAAAAAATGTCAGAAGACATTCTTGCTAATGTTGGTGCCAGTGAAAACTTAGCAAATGTCAATCATTGTGCTACACGTTTACGTTTGAAATTAAAAGATCCAGAAAAAGCAAATAAAGCGGCATTAAAAAAGCTTGATGGTGTATTAGGTGTTGAAGTTGCTGGTGAAGAAACTCAAATTATTGTAGGACAAATTATTGAAGATTTATTTTATGCATTTGAAGAAGTATCAGGTGTTAAAGGTGGGGTTATTGATGAAAATTTAGATCCTAACTTAGGGAAGAAAACACCACTTGCTCTATTCTTGAGTTTCTTACAATTAATGGCAGGTATTATGTCACCTATAATTCCTACATTAATTATAGCAGGGTTCTTTTCATTAATTCTTACTTTAGGAACTCAATTTTTTGGGCTAGATTCTACAACATCTACATATACAATTTTATATAATATTTCTCAAGCTCCATTTTATTTCTTACCTATTATGTGTGCTTACACATCAGCTAAGAAATTTAATGTTGAACCTCCAATGGCTATGTTATTAGCTGGTATTTTATTATATCCTGGATGGGTTGATTTAGTAAATAATGCAAATGGCGCAACATTTACTTCATATTTTGGTATACCAGTATACTTATGTACTTATGGTTCTTCTACTTTACCAATTGTATTATCAGTATGGATTATGAGTAAAGTTGATGGAGTCTTAAAACGAATTATTCCAACAACAATTCGTTATTTCTTAAAACCGGTATGTTTGATTTTTATCATGTCAATTATTACATTATCAGTAACTGGACCTTTAGGTTACTTAATTACTGATTACATTGCTGCGGGTATTAATTTTGTCCGTGAAACAGTACCTTGGTTAACAGTTCCTGCAATTTATTTATTCTCTGCTACATTAGGTGTGTTCTGTCCAGGATTCCATTTAGCATTGATTCCAATTGCTACTGTAAACTTTGCTACTTATGGTTATGATGACATCATCAATATGTGGTTCTTCTCTGGAACAACAGTTCCTGGATTTACAGCATTATGGTTCTCAATTAAAACAAAGAGTGTCAAAGGTAAAAATATTGGCATTCCTGCTGCTATATCAGCATTATTTGGTGGAATTAGTGAACCAACAACTTATGGTATTTTATACAAAGTACCAGTTCTTTATATCGTTAATACAATTGCTGGTACTATTTTAGCTATCTATAATGGTATTGTTGGTACAAAAGCCTATGCGTATGGTGCGTATTATTTAACTAATTTACCATTATTCTATTCAGCAAATGATCCTACTAATTTATATAAAGCTTTAATAGGTATTGCTATCGTTGCAGTTGTTACATTTATTGGAGTTATGTTCACTAAATGGGAATATAGTGAAGATGATGATGCTGTCCCAGCTCCTACAACATTAAAATTGTTCAAAAAAGATTAGAGCAGGGCTTGAAAATTCAAGCCTTTCCTACTTAAAAAGAAAAGCTAAAAGAATTTAAAGATTTAGGCAAGATTTACTTTGTGATAAACGAACGTTATAATTGAAATATATATTAAATATAGGAGGTTGTTTTATGACAACAGTTATGAGCTTTGCAAATCAATTAAAAGCTGTCTATCCTCATCTTACAAAGACAGAAAAGAAATGTGCTAAATATATTCATGAACACTTAGAAACTATTAATAATCAAACACTTTCTCAAATATCAAAAGATGCAGGTGTCGGTGAAGCTACAATTATGCGTTTTGTTTATAAATTAGGATATGAAAATCTTGCACAATTTAAAATTGCAATTCTAAAAGAAAATTTAGAAAATCAAAAAAAAGAAGATAATGAAAATTATGTAGATAGTTATGTAAATAGAATAAGTCATTTAATGAAAGACTCAATTTTAGCTAACGATAAAAATGAATTAGAAGAAGTTGCTCGACTAATTATGAATTCTTCTCATGTGTATTTTTTTGGTAATGGGACTTCTGGATATGCTGCTGATGTAGGCGCTTATCGCTTTTTTAGAAGTGGTGTATCTTGTGAAGGTGTTACTGATGTTCATATGATGGTAATGAAAGCAGCTCTAATGAGAAAAGATGAACTTGTTGTAGCTGTTTCGTTAAGTGGTGATAATACAGATATCATTCAAGCTGTAAAATTGGCTGAAAAAATTAATTGCAAAATTGTTACTATTACCGGAAGCAAATTAAGTGTATTAGCACAATATGGAGATATTAATCTTGCACATGCTCCAGTTTCTTTTAAAGATGAAAGTTATTATGGAGGAATTACAGGTATTATTATTCAAGAATTTATTTTAGAGACTATCTTTGAAATTTATGCACGATTAAATCCTGATAGAATTGATGAAGTACAACAAATGACGGCTATTTCGACTAATCTACATCATCTTGGGTTACATACTAAAGATGATGAATAGAGGTGTTTAAATATATGATTGAAAAAAGAATTTTTGTTCCCTGTGGTGATCATGATATTCCAATGGTTATTACTTATCCAAGTGAAGAGGGACAATTTCCATGTATGTTATTATTACATGGATATATGTCTTATAAAGAAGGCGATGGCTATTTATTTACAAAAACAGCTCAAGAATTAGCGAAAGCTAATATTGCTTCTGCAAGAATTGATTTTTGTAGTATGGGCGAAAATCGTTATTCAAGAGTTCATTATGGAACAGAAATATGTGTGAAAGAAACAAAATGTGCATTTGAATTTTTACAAAAAGATTCACATATCTTTCCAAAACGTATAGGAATTTTAGGACATAGCATGGGTGGAAGAATAGCCTTTTTGAGTTCTAATTTACCTTCAAAATGTTTGGTAACGTATAATGGTGCTGTTAATGTATCTGAACCTAGTGGTATGAAAATGAGTGGAGATGTCTTAAAAGATATGGATGAAAAAGGATATTCTATTATTCATACAAGTGATGGACGCTCAGAATTATTATTTCCTAAATTTGTAGAAGATTGTCAAATTTACTCTCAAGAAATTTATAAATATAAAAATCCTATTTTAGTTTGTGTAGGTGCTGATGACCCTACATTAGATCCTAATGTAAGTTATAATTTTGTTAAAAATTGTCATATGGATAATGTAGACATGCTTGTTATTGATAAAGCTAACCATACATTTAATGCTAAAACAGGTGATTATACTAAAGTTTATGAATTATTAGAAAAGCTTATTCCTTGGTTAAAAGAAAATATATAAAAAAGGAGGATTTAGATAATGCGAGAATATGATCAAAGTTTAGTAAAAAAAATTCAAAAAAAAACGTATATCAAAAATATTGCTGGCGAAGATATTGTAATGAAGCCAGTTCCAGATGATGACCGTGAATGTGTTGTTGATCCAAGAGTTATAGAAACAACAAAGATAAAAATGACAGTTAAATCTTTAGATAGAAATGCAAAGTTTTCTTTATATGGAAATCGAGTACGTCCAGATAAAGTAAGTTATGATATTACTACAACAAATATCCATGAAGATGAAGATTTGGTTTCAATTAAGGGTACGCATTATATTGATGTTTATACTTTTACACCAGAAAATTATATAGAAGGGAAACCGGTTCTAATTTATTTACATGGTGGTGCATATATGACAGGTGATGTTGCTGAATTTAGAATGGCTATGCGTTTTGTATGTGAACAATCAGGTTGTAAAGTTATTTTTCCTGAATATCGTTTAGCACCAGAAAATCCTTTTCCAGCTGGGATAGAAGATTGCCATGCGATTGTAGAATGGGTTTATGAAAATGCAGAAAAACTAGGTGTTGATAAAAATAAAATTATGGTAGGAGGAGATAGTGCAGGAGGAGGATTGACAAATTCTTGCCTTGTGTTAGATAAAGAGCTTCATCATATTCATTACGCATATGAATTTTATTCTGGATTTGTAACAACTTTTGCTGAATATGAAAAGAAGTATTCAGATGATTTATTCCCAGTCATTACCGAACATGAAGTATATGCTAGAAATAGAATTAATAGAATACGTTTTAGTGGTAATTCTGGTGATTTTTACATTCAAGGAAAAGTTTCAAAAACTGATCCTATTGTATCTATCATGTCATGTGAAGATTTATCTTGGCTTCCTGATATGACGATTGTTTGTGGAGAATATGATTTTTTAAGGTTATGTAATGATGATTTTGTAAAACGAGCACGAAGTGAAGGAGTAAATGTAAAATCTGTAAGATATCTTGGATGTGATCATGGATTTATGGAAAAAGTTGGAGTATTACCTCAAGCTGAAGAATCATTAATTGAAATGGCACAAACTCTTAAAAATTTATAAAAATGACATTTTTAATATGAAGGACTGTAGAAAATAATAATATTATTTTTACAGTCTTTTTTAATATTTGTGAAAGTTTTTTGATTTGTAAAAGAGAATATGAATAATATCGTATTCTCTTTATAGGGTATTATATAATATTTTAATTTATTTATTAATAATTTCTCCACGAGTAACATGCTTTTTATCTATAAATTGTATACGTTCATCTTTGTTTAAAGGTTCTGTAATAATAAGCATTGTAGATAAATCATATCCTTCATCTCTGATCCATTCAGCACTGACTTTGATAAGTTTTTGACCAGCTTTTACCGTTTCTCCTTGTTTAGCGTAAAGTTTAAATCCTTTTCCATTTAGATTAACAGTATTAATTCCGACATGAACAAGCACGCCTAATCCATCTGGTCTACGAATACCGAAAGCATGTCCTGTTGGATACATTACTTCTAAAACTCCGTTACAAGGAGCTACGATTGTTTCATCTTGCAAATTAAAAGCAATAGTTTGACCCAATAGTTCTTTAGAAAATACTGGATCATTTATTTCTTCAGTAGGGATGATATCAGCATTAGCTAAAGCAATAATATCTGTGTCGTTATATTGTATTTCTTTCTTTTTAAAACTTGAAAATAGTCCCATTTGAATATCCTCCTTTATAAATGGAATATTACACCAAAAAACAATGATAATCTGGCGTGTTATATCATATATATCATAACACAAATAAAAACAATATAAAACAAAAGATTATTTAATTTATCATAGAAAATAAGTATTATTTTTAAATAAAATACAAGTGAAAAATGATAAGGAGGATATAGAAATGATAAATAATTTTGAGTATTATTCACCTACACGTGTTGTATTTGGAAAAGAAACTGAACAACAGGTAGGAAAACTCATTAAAGAGTACGGAGGAGGTCGAGTATTAATTGTATATGGAAGTAACAGCGCAATTCGTTCAGGTTTGTTGGAGAAAGTAAAAAAATTTTATTACAGGAGAATCTCCATATCACTGAACTGGGTGGTGTTGTTCCAAATCCACATCTTGCGAAAGTATATGAAGGTATTCAGCTTGGCAAAAGTTAAATTCGAACAGTTATGAAAAATGCACAGATATTACATAAAGAGCCTCAAAATTATGAAGCTAGAGCTGAAGTGATGTGGGCTGGAAGCATTGCACATAATGATCTAACAGGATGCGGGAATGAGGGTGGAGATTTTATGTCACATAAATTAGAACATGAACTTGGCGGAATATTCGATGTAACACATGGTGCAGGTCTTGCTGCTATTTGGCCAAGTTGGGCGCGTTACGTTTATCGTGATTGTTTACCACGTTTTGTTCAATTTGCGAACGTTACGTTTATCGTGATTGTTTACCACGTTTTGTTCAATTTGCTAAAAATGTAATGGGTGTAACTGGTGACGAAAGTGAAGAAGAAATTGCTATACAAGGAATTGAGACAATGGAAAATTTCTATCATAGTATTGGAATGCCGATTAATTTTCATGAACTTGGAATTCACCCAAATAAACAAGAAATTAGAGAAATGGCAGAACACTGTTATACTGCTAGTGGGAACCATACGGATTCGGCTAAAGAACTGACAGTTGATGATATGGTTGAAATTTATTTAATGGCAAATCAAACGGAATATTATATAAAAGAGTAATTAGAACACTTACAAGTTTCAAAATTGCTTATACCTATTAATTCATTAGAAAATATAATGGAGGAAATATGGAACCAAGAGAATTGTTAAATGCATTGGCTATCGTAGAAATGTTAAAAGATACGACTAGACATTGTTACACATCAAAGGGAAGACACGAGAGTGTTACGGAACATAGTTGGATGATGACTGTAATGGCGTTCCTTATGATAAATGAGTTTCCAGAAGCAAACATGAACAAGGTAATTCAAATGTGCATCATTCATGACCTAGGGGAATGTTTTACAGGTGATATTCCTGTTTTCATGAAGAACAAGGAAAATGAGAATGTTGAAGAACGTTTACTTAATGAGTGGGTAGAATCTTTGCCAAAAGTTACTCGAAATTTAATGAAAGAGAGTATATGGAAACGGAGGAAAGACAGACTCTTGAATCAAAAATATATAAGGCAATAGATAGTTTGGAATCATTGATACAGCATAACTTTTCTGACATATCAACATAGTCAGAAAATGAATTTTCATTGAATTTAACATATGCTGATGATAGAGTAGATTTTTCACAATATTTATTTGATTTAAGGAAAGCTATTAAGCAAGATACTCTAAGTAAAATTAAATGTAAATAACATTTGAAAAACTGTGATAATGAAAAAGAGATTATCATAGTTTTACATTTTAGGGTTGTTTTTTCTAAACATTCCAAGTGTTTTTTATACTATCAACCATATATATTAAAACAATTTAGATAATTATTTGGGTTCATTTTTAAGAAAAAGAATTATTCCCATATGTAACAGTCTATTTTCGAATTCTTCTTTATCTAATTTCTTTATAATTGATTTTCTTGTATGCTTTAATGATCGACTTATTGAGCTATGATTAACATTTTCCTCTTTTGCTATTTCCACAATCTTTTTGCCTTCTAAAGCGTATTCAAGAAATCTTTTTTTAGCAATAGGATTTAATTCATCTAGAATGCAGTATATAATTTCAACATTTTTATTTTGTATATCTTTATTTATTTTTTGTTCATCTGCTTCTTCTAATTTTTTTAATATTGTCTCAGGTTTATTATTTGTTAATAAATATGTACGTGAAATATAATCATTTAGATCTAAGGTGTATTTTACATAATACCTATATTGACTTATTGAACAATTTTCTTCCTTTCTTTCCTTTTCTAATAAATCTGCCATCTCTTCTGGAACATCATAATATGTGTTTTTTTTATACTTATCAGGGTAATACCTATGTAAATCTATGCTTTTTTCTTTTATTCCATCTTTGTGTGATTTTATCATGTTTTTTTCCTCCTATAATACAAAGGAAAAAAACAAAAAACGTGCATATAATTTTCAATATAATTAAATAATTTTATAACAAATTGTGGAAATAGATAAAGCTTTGGGAAAATAAGCATTTCTTATGGGAAAATATATTAATACACTACGATTATGTGCACGAAAATAAACATTTTTCACTGTATTATAGGAGGTGAGAAATTATGATAGATAACATATGCAGGGGAAAATTGTATATTGCTGATTTGAATCCCTTTGAGGGGTGTGAGCAAGGAGGAATAAGACCAGTATTGGTAATCCAAAATGATAAGGGAAATAAATTCAGTACAACAACAATAGTTGCTCCTATAACAAGCAACATTTATACAAAAAACGGATTCCTACACATTTTACGATAGATTATGCATTGGATAGAAAATCAGTTGTTTTATTTGAACAAATTAGAGTAATTGATAAGAACAGAATATTAAGATACATAGGAAAATTAAATTCAAAAGATTTAAAAAATATTGATAATAAAATTGTTATCAGTTTAGGTATTGAAAAAGTATAAAAATTAATAGCAATGAAGTACAAAATTCTATTCTTTATATTTAATCACATTCTAGAAATTTAAAAATAAAATCAATTACTGAATATATAGACATTTCGTCAGAACATTTAATAAGAAAATTCAAGAATGAAATTTGATTAACTATTAAAGAATATATAGTAAACCAAAAAAGGATAGATCTGTTTTTTTTCTATACTAATGAATATTTCTGCTAATCTTTATAAATGTTCTCAAAGTCATTTCACACATCAATTTTGATTGTATTTTGGTTGCATATTTACGTAACATCGGAAACATAATTTTATTAAATCTAATCAAAGATAAATGATGTATACTCATCAATTGCTTTATTTCTTTCTTTATTTAAAAAAAGCATCAATTGCTTATGTATATTTTGTTTTTGTTATTTTAAATATTATTAGAAGCTTTTACTATTGATTATTTCTTCAAGGAATATCAATAAATAATTAAATTAGATTATCAATAAATAATTAAATTAGATTATCAATAATTGAGATAACAAAAAAAGAAAGGATTGTTACTCAATATCACATTGAATATATAGACATTAAATGATATAATTTGTCTATAATAATATAGGAGGGATTTTTATGGCAAACCTACGAGAAACAATTAGACCATCCGCAGATTTAAGAAATCATTATAATGAAATTTCTAAACAATGTAGAGAAGAAAAAGAAGCGGTAATCATTACTGTACATGGTAAGGGAGATACTGTATCTCTTTCTTTTGAAGAATATCAAAATATGAAGGCTCATATTGAATTATTAGAAACACTTGCTGAAGCAGAAGATGATGTGAAAAATGGACGAGTTGCTCCTATAAATGAAACATTTGATGATTTGAGAATGATATTAAAAGGTAAGTAATATGAAATATAATATTATTCGAACAGATAAAGCAGATGAAGGAATCAGACATACTGTTTTGTATTTAGCAAATCATTTTGGTAATGAATTTGCTTTGGAAAAGTTAGATTATATTGAAAAGACTATCTTACTTTTAGAAGAAAATCCCTATATTGGAACGCTGCCTAGATATGCAGTTTTAAAAAGACAAGGTTACAGGGTTCTGATATTAGAAAAGAATTTAGCATTCTATAAAGTTAATGAAGAAAAAAAAGAAGTTGTTATTTATGCATTTGTTGATCAAAGGCAAGATTATTTGAATATTATTAGAGGTTTATAAACCTAAAAAGGTTTTTATAATCTAATTGTGTTGATAAAAATGAATATTTGGATGTAAATGATGAGTTAGAAGATAAAGTGAATGTTCAGATTAAGAAACAATTATAAAAGCAACGAATCATTAGAAAAATAAATCATCTAAAATTAGTTTTATATGCGCTAATGATTATAATTCATAAACTTATTTTACTGGATTAGCAGGTATCTAACGAAAACAGTTCATTCAATATTAAGAAAAATTCATGCCTTTTTGATACAATGAAACATTATTCAGAAATTTCGCTAAGTGATATAATTTTTATAGATAGCAAATTTTAAATATCAAATACTCTTTTAAAAGAAATACTTAAATAATCTTATTATAAAAGAATTACAACCAATAATATAGTAATGCTGCCAAACGAAAAGGTGGTACAACACAATAAATATCAATAAATAGAAAAAGAACAATGAGATAGTATAACTTGGACATTGTTCTTTTTTTTGTTTAACATAGATATAGAAAAATTCTGCAGAAAAAAATAATTTAAATTATAAAAACTGTATTACAAGAAGATTTAGGTATGAAAATTGCTATAAATTAAAGCATTAAAAAAAGTTTAAAGAAATTATTGAAAATGATGCACGAAACTTAATAGTTTTATCAGTATAGTGAAGGGATTGAAATAACCCTAGAGAGAACCTTGAAAAGTGAATAAAGGCAATATTAGTACATGTCCAAGATTAATCAATAATCTGAAATAATGAGACTCACGGTTAGCCTTAATCCGAGCGTTAGAAGCGTCGCAGGTTTAGGAATCGTACAGGATAAAACAAAAAGAAACCTGTTTGTTATTCAACAAGTGAACTGCATTGGCAATGTGGTTGCTAATATTAAATTTTTTTAAATAATTAACATGAACTATATAAAGGATAATAATATGTTTACTATTGTATATATAAATAAGGAAACTATTGAAATAAAACAAGATTATTTATATGAGTTAGAGGATAAAATAACGATTCATGATCAGTTAAAAAAAGATTATTTAATAGAAAATCTCTACAGTTCTATAGAAACATTAACAACCAAACAAAAAAGAAGAGTGATTTCTTATTATTTTAATGATGAAAGTATTGAAGAAATTGCTATGAAAGAACATGTGAGTGAAAGTGCTATAAGAAAATCTATTCATCAATCGTTGATTCAATTAAAAAGAAAATTAAACAAATATAAATAAATTTGTACATTTGTGAAAGTTAATTATAGTTAATAAGATGTGTTTGTAAAATAAATAAGAAAGAAGGATATTTAAAATGGAAACACAAGAAAAAAAGAAGTAATGACAGTTAATGAATTTGCTGAAGCAACAGGAATACACTATGCAACAGTAAGAAAGTTAATTAAAGAAGAAAAAATTTATTATTTCAGATTAGGGAAAAGATATTATATAAATTATCCAAAAACAATGGAACATTTATATTCGAGTCCTTTAAATGATATCTTATGGACTAAGCCTAAAAATAAGGCATAGAATTAAAAAATTCTTAAATTTGGCTAAAAAGTAGTTTATTTGTCGTTTAAAATATTTGAAAATGTAAAAGGGAAACAACCAGTTTACTCTTATACAATTTAAATTATCACAGTATTTCAATAGATTAAAGTTATTTTAAAAGTAAAATATATTAAAAATCAGTTGAAAAATCGTGATATTTTATTGGAGTTGAATAATATGGCAAGTCAAAATAAATATTGCAATAATTTTGGCAAAAATGGACATTATGAATATGGAACAAATTTGATAAACAAACCTAAAATAATTCCATTTGATAAAGCAGAAAGGATAAAAAATATGTCGTTTAACTGTCTTTATATGACAGATGATTAAATTATTATAGGCAGTGATAGTAGAGAAACTTTATTATCGTCTTTTTATAATGACAGTATGCAAAAAACTTTCATAAACAAAGAACAAAAACTTGTCTGGTCTATGACAGGAATATGTAAATATAAAAATATTGATTATATTAAACTTGTGAATGAAGTTATGAATTCGCAGGCAGAATTAAGAGATAAATGTATATTAATTCAACATCTTTTAAAATATCCAACTAAAGATAAATCTTTTTCAACATCAAATATAAAAATAAGATTTAATCTGTTTGTTGGGGTGTTCGAAAATAACAATCCTAAATTTTATAGCGTAGAAGTAATAAACGGTAAATGTTCAAATACAAATGGAATTTATGATAAAATAAATTACCCATTTGCCAGTGGTGTTCATTTTGAACAGTGCAATTATTTAAATTTAAAAATTATGGATAATAAAATAAAAGATGACTGTGTGCTAGAGTTCACAAAACTGATATCAAATGTAATAGAATATGATAAAGACAAAACTAAAACAGTTGGTGGAGATATATATGTAGCGTATATGGATAGAAATGGTAATATAACTACATATATAAATGGAAAAGAGGCTTATTTTTAATGATAGTTAAACTATCAGGAGTGATATGTTTTAAGTATGCATATGCATGAAATGATTTTTGAAAGGAAGAAAAATACAATGTCATTTAATCATGTCAATTTAAATAAGGA
>ENA-OWPJ01001005-OWPJ01001005.1-human-gut-metagenome-genome-assembly--contig:-NODE-1005-length-15262-cov-2.76235_pt1 | contig 15262 bp, 13 predicted proteins | sample MGYA00248264_ERZ651846 | MGnify/ENA primary metagenome ERZ651846 (study PRJEB26924, sample SAMEA4378271) | human gut metagenome | biome: human gut; feature: human-associated habitat; material: faeces...
TGCTGCATTTGATCAGTGTGATATTATCCTTGAACGTGATTACCATACCAAAGCCAATGCGCAGGCAATGATGGAAACATTTCGTTCTTATGCCTATGTAGATGCATTTGATCGTTTGAATGTTGTCAGCTCTACGCAGGTGCCCTTCCATGTTCGCCGTATGTTATCAAATGCTTTGGGTATTCCTAAAACAAAGATACGTGTTGTAAAACCAAGAATCGGTGGAGGCTTTGGCGCAAAACAGACAGGCTGGTGTGAAATCTTTGCGGCATTTGTGACATGGAAACTAAAGAAACCAAGTAAAATCGTTTATACAAGAGAAGAAACTTTTACTGCCAGCAATTCTCGTCATGAAATGAAAATGCATGTAAAGATTGGCGCAAAACAAAACGGAGAAATCCTTGCGATTGATTTACATACGTTGTCCAATACCGGAGCTTATGGAGAACATGGTTCTACAACCGTTGGATTAAGTGGTCATAAATCCTTGCCAATTTATAATCATATGCTAGCATCACGGTTCCACTTTGATGTTGTATATACCAATACGATGCAGGCAGGGGCATATCGAGGATATGGCGCAACGCAGGGACAGTTTGCGGTGGAATCCGCAGTCAATGAACTTGCGGAAGCTTTGCATTTGGATCCATGTGAATTACGCTTTATGAATATGGTTAAAGAAGGCGAAGTCATGCCACAGTATTATGGAGAACAATTAAATGCCTGTGCATTAGATCGCTGCCTGAAGAAAGCCATGGATATGATTGGCTGGAAAGAAAAAGGCATCGTGCGTGATATGGGAGATAAGATGCGTGGATTAGGGGTTGCCTTGTCTATGCAGGGAAGTGGAATTGCAAATGTGGATATCGCTTCTGTTATTATCAAATTACAGGATGATGGCTTTTATACTCTGGCAATCGGTGCAACAGATATGGGTACGGGCTGTGATACAATTTTGGCACAGATGGCCGCAGAATGTTTAGAATGTGATGTTGATCAGATTGTAACACAAGGTGTAGATACCGATGCATCCCCATATGATACCGGCTCTTATGCTTCTGCGACTACTTATGTGACAGGAATGTCTGTGGTAAAAGCCTGTGAAGTCTTAAAGAAACAAATCATAGAAGAAGCAGCTGTATTGATGGAGGTAGAAAAAGAACATATCAGCTTTGATGGTAAAAAAATATATGCAATTGAAGATGGTAAAGAAATGAGCTTGTCAGATTTTGCGAATATCTGTTTTGCGGGTGGCAAAGGTGCTTGTCTGATTGCAAATGCATCCCATTGTTCACCAACATCTCCACCTCCTTTTATGGCAGGTATTGCCGAGGTTGACGTGGATAAACTTACAGGTGAAATCACTATGGTGGATTATGTTGCGGTTGTGGATAGTGGTACTATCATCAATCCAAACCTTGCCAGAATTCAGGTAGAAGGTGGTATCGCACAAGGAATAGGAATGGCTTTATATGAAGATGTTACCTATAGCGATACAGGAAAAATGCGTAATAATTCCTTTATGCAATACAAGATACCGACACGTTTGGATGTAGGAAGAATTCGTGTAGATTTTGAAAGCAGCTATGAAGACAGTGGTCCATTTGGCGCAAAATCCATTGGAGAAGTTGTCATCAATACACCATCTCCTGCGATTGCTTCAGCTGTTGCCCATGCAAGCGGCATGCATGTAAGAACCTTGCCAATCACTGCTGAAAAAGTATTACTGAAACAGGATGAAGATTAATTTAGTCATTTTAGCTGCTGGAAACAGTACAAGGTTTCAGGAAAACAAACTGTTATATCCATATCATGGAATCGCTCTTGTGGAGCATGTGTTTCAACATATCCCCAAAGCATGTTTTGATCAAGTTATTGTTGTGACACAATATAAAAAAGTAGAAGCATTAGCGAAACAATACGACTTTGTTGTGGTATATAATCCAAGTCCTGAAAAAGGAATCTCATATTCCCTGCATCTTGGATTAGAAGCAAGTCTAACATCTGATGGCTGTATGTTTTTGGCAGGAGATCAGCCATGGTTGAAGACCGACAGCATCAAAGCATTATGTGAGCATTTTGATGGCACCCATATTTTGTGTGCATCTACACATGGTATTATAAAAAACCCAATTATTTTTCCAGCTGCGTATTATGAAGAGCTTTTATCGCTGGTGGGAGATGTTGGTGGAAAAAAAGTGGTGCACCGTCATAAAGAAGCATGCATATTGTGGGAAGTGGATGAACATGAGCTATATGATGTTGATACAAAAGCAAATCTGAAGATTTTTTAAAGTCTTCAGATTTTTTTGTTGTGCATATGCTATTTATGGTATATACTTTATATAAAGCAGAAAGAAGGGTCGGGTATGATTAACTTTGCTGGGAAAAAACGTGCGTATATTGGTGTGGATGTATTTTTAGCATCCAATGCAGAAGATTTATTTCAGCTGTTTGCCAAACGTCACATACAAATGGTATTAGTAGTCAAGGATGAACAAGAGGAAGAAGAAATGAGAAAGCATGAGTTATTTGATTATATGGCATATGCTGTTCAGAATATGGATATTGGAATATGGGGAATGACACCTGATATCGCAAAATATCATAAGATTAAACAATCGCTGTGTGTATCGATTATGGGTGATCCACATGAATGGATGCCTGGTGTTGAACAGGTGGATACCATTGTGGAATATGGCAGTCCGGAACGTTTTATTCATTATAAATTTTTGTATGATCGTATGTTGTTTACCATTTTGACAACCATTGTCTTGCTTTGTGTATTTATCATCACACAGATTGTATATCATGGAGTATTGACAATGCCAAATGGTCCTTTATATATCGTTATGTGCGCAATCTGCATTGGCATAAGTTTTCTTTTTGGTTTGTATCGCGGTGTGTATACCATTGGTGCATTTCTATTGGAAATGTTTGATTGGTGGGAGCTTTCATGATCAACTTTACGTGGAAACAATGGATATATGTCGATGCCTATATCATGCATTGTGAAGAAGTAGAGGAATTATTCCAGTATTTCGCAGATCATCATAAAAAAATGATCGTATGTGTCGAATCTGCTATGGAGTTAGAACGTTTAAAAAGCTTAAAAGCTTATGGATATATAAATGATGTTGTATATCATAAAGGGATAGAAGCAATTGAAACAGACTTACATAATCATAAACGCAAAATAAAAGATACAGTGATTATAACACAGCATCCATTTGATACAAAGGATATTACAAGTCTGGGTATTGAAGACCAATATGGAAATCTAACCAATTTTCTGCATGTGTTAAGAAGATATGAAGAAACTTTATATCGTAAGCTGATCAGTGTCAATATCGCCATGATGATCTTATTGTGTATATCTTTTTTCTGTAAACTGCCAAGCTCACTTGCAGGTAGTTTGATGCTGGGGGCAATCATGATTTTGATCATAAACTTCTTTTATGGCGTATCGAAAGGAATATTTCACCTGGGCCAGCTATTTGAAATGATCATTGATTCACTGTAACACTTTTTTCTTTCCTTATCATACGATTGACATACGTGATATAATAAACGTAAATTTGGATAGAAAAGAGTGTTTTATGATGGAAAAAAATGATTTTACAAAAGGAAAGATTTCAAGAAATATACTGAATCTAGCAGTGCCGATGACATTAGCACAACTCATCAATGTGTTATACAACATCATTGACCGTGTGTATATCGGTCGTTTGCCACATGTGGCCAGCCATGCATTAGCTGGGGTGGGTATCACATTTCCAATTATCACAATTGTCATAGCTTTTGCGAATCTGATTGGTATGGGTGGTGCACCACTGTTTTCCATTGAACGGGGAAAAAACAATCAGAGTAAAGCAGAAGAAATCATGGGGAATTCATTTGCGTTATTAATTATATGTGGTATTATATTGACCATTGTGATCTTTTTATTTAAGGAGCCAATCCTTTATCTATTTGGTGCGAGTGATACGATATTCTCATATGCCAACGATTATATTTCTATATACTTATGTGGCAGTATCTTCGTGATGATTTCTTTGGGTATGAATAGTTTTATCAATGCACAGGGCTTTGGCAAAACGGGTATGTATACGGTACTCATAGGCGCCATTTTAAATTTGGTATTAGATCCATTATTTATCTTTGTCTTTGATTTAGGTGTCAAAGGTGCGGCGATTGCGACAATTATTTCACAATTTGTATCTGCGCTATGGGTATTGTATTTTCTAAGCGGTGGGGATACGATTATAAAACTAAAACGTGAATCCATGCATTTAAAGCTTTGTCTTGTTAAAGAAATTATAACACTAGGAATGTCTGGTTTTGTGATGGCTATCACAAACAGCCTTGTACAAATTGTATGTAATGCGACCTTACAACAATATGGCGGGGATATTTACATCAGTGTCATGACCGTTTTAAATTCCATCCGTGAAGTCATCACGATGCCGGTTAGTGGAATCACCAATGGTTCCCAACCGGTTATGAGCTTTAATTATGGCGCAGGATGTTTTAGACGGGTAAAAAAATGTATTCGCTTTATGAGTGTCGTCTGTGTCAGCTATATGGTGATCATGTGGTTAATCACTCTGGCGATACCAGATATCTTTATTAAAATATTTAATGATGATGCATTACTGCTTGAAAAAGGTGTACCGGCAGTACGGTTGTATTATTTTGGCTATTTTATGATGGCTTTTCAATTCTGTGGACAATCAAGCTTTGTGGCTTTAAATAAAAGCCGACAGGCAATCTTCTTCTCTTTATTTCGTAAAGTCATCATCGTAGTGCCATTGACTTTATGGCTTCCTACCATACCATCCCTTGGTGTGATGGGCGTATTTCTGGCAGAACCGATCAGTAATTTTATAGGAGGAAGTGCAAGCTTTCTTACGATGCTTGTCAGTGTGTATCGAAAACTTCCAGCAAGAGATGACAGAATCGCTAGTCTTGAAGAGATGTCTATGGTACAATAAAGGGCAGGTGATAAGTATGATAGCATTTATAAAAGGTGTAATACACAGCTATACCAATGATTCTTTGATTATTGAAAATAACGGGATGGGATATCGTGTATATATCTCTAATCCAGCGGCAGTGAAATTAAACGCCGAAGTGACATTGTATACATATATGCATGTTCGTGAAGACGCACTGACCCTGTTTGGGTTTACAACGATGGAGGAACATGATTTATTCTTACAGCTGATATCAGTTAAGGGAGTAGGACCAAAAACCGCTTTAGCAATGCTGGGCGTATGTCCTGCGAAGGAAATGATCATGGCAATCGAACAAAATGATGTGAAGAAATTGAAATCACTGCCTGGCATCGGCGCAAAAACAGCTTCCCAGATTGTATTAGATTTAAAAGGCAAATTAGTGGAAGAAGTAAGTGAAATCGAAGTAGAAGAAAACTTGGAACTTGCGGATGCAATCGAGGCTTTAAAAGCACTGGGATATAAGACAAGTGAATTAAACAGCATCAAAAAAGAATTATTAGCGTTAGATCATAAAACTTCTGATCAGTATGTAAGAAGCGCTTTGACAATGTTAGCGAAAAGAAAAGGAGTCTAGCAAATGGAGCGAGTATTATCAAATGAACATCAAAGCTTTGATGAAGATGCGTCTTTGCGTCCACAAAGCCTGAAGGAATATATCGGACAGACACAGTTAAAAGAAAATCTGTCAATTTTTATTGAAGCAGCCAAACAGCGAAATGAAGCATTGGACCATGTATTGTTGTATGGTCCTCCAGGACTTGGGAAAACAACTTTATCCTATATTCTAGCAAATGAAATGGGTGGCAATATCAAAACAACCAGTGGACCATCCATAGAAAAAAGCGGCGATTTAGCCGCAATCTTATCTACATTAGAAGCTGGAGATGTGTTATTCATCGATGAAATTCATCGTCTTCCTAAACAGGTAGAAGAAATTCTGTATCCTGCCATGGAAGATTACTGCATTGATATCGTGGTAGGAAAAGACAGTGCATCCGTAAGAAGCATCCGTTTGGATTTACCACCGTTTACATTGGTAGGTGCAACGACACGTGCAGGTGATTTAACAGCTCCCTTGCGTGATCGTTTTGGTATCGTTTCCCAATTGGAATTTTATACCTTGGAGGAACTGATGCAGATTTTAAGAAGAACTGCTCGTGTCATGGATACCGATATCGATGAAGAAGCAGTCTTGGAAATCGCTAGAAGAAGCAGAGGAACACCACGTATCGCCAATCGTTTATTTCGCAGGGTGCGAGATTTTGCACAGGTGATGAATGATGGCTATATCTCATTAGAGATTGCCGCAATGGCACTTGATAAACTGAAAGTTGACCACTTAGGCTTAGATGCCGTTGACCATAAATATCTTAAGGGTATCATTGAACGTTTCAAAGGTGGACCTGTTGGTCTGGATGCTCTTGCCAGCAGTATTGGAGAAGAAACAATGACACTGGAAGATGTGTATGAACCATATCTTTTACAGATTGGTTTTATCAACCGTACACCTAGAGGACGTGTTGTGACGGAAAAAGCATACCAGCATTTAGGCTATGACTTACGAGAAGGTCTGTTTGTGCTGGAGGATTAAGCTTTTTTAAACTTTGCATAGGCAATCATACAGCCAATAATATATGCCAAACATTTACTCAATGTTTGTAAAATAGACATAAATTCATAGCTATGAGAAAGCAACATACATAAAATAAAAAGCAATAAAGCAATCACAAAAGCGTGTAACAACGCTTTTTTTTGTGCCAATATCCCCAGAAAAACACCACCGATTACAAATGCAATTACCCCACATATCCAGTTAGCCATATGGAAGGTGGAAGTAGATATCAGCATAAAATAGTATAAAGCCGCAAAAATAAGAGAAAATAACAATGTGGATGCACAAAGGAGTGCAACAGACTCCAATGATATTTTACATATCTGTTTCAAGTGTTTCACCTCAATGTATTCTATGTGTGAATGTGGTCAACTATGCAAGGAGGAAGACAAATGCAGGAATATCTTAATTTAATGGTCAAATGTTTTGTGGTGTATATCGTCATCGTGATTGCATTACGTTTAATGGGTAAAAGAGAGGTAGGGGAATTGAGTGTATTTGATATCGTCATTTATCTGGTTATGAGTGAATTACTAGCTATCAGTATTACAGATGCGGATGAAAGTATTATGAAATCACTAGTACCTATCTTTACACTGGCGTTTTTACAAATTGTTATTTCCTGGTTCTTATTGAAAAGTAAAAAAGCCAGAGATGTATTTGATGGTAAAGATGTTATTTTGATTCATAATGGTCATATAAATCAGGAAGCTATGCAGAAAAATCGTTACAGCATGGATGATTTAATGAGTCAGATCAGAAGCAAGGATCTGTGTTCTCCAGATGAAGTAGCTTTTGCGGTATTAGAAAATAATGGTACATTAAGCATTCTTGCCAAGGATAAATGTAAAGTCAAACATCCAGATCCTTTGATCAGTGATGGAACCGTGAATGAGAAAGCATTAAAGGATTTACATAAAGACAGTGCCTGGTTAAAGCGAGAGCTGGAAAAAGAAGGCATAGAAAACATGTCTGATGTGTTTTTATGCCTTTGGCAGAAGAATGGCTTTTTTGTGATTAAAAAAGAAATAAAATCTAGGAATACGCTTTTCTAAAAGCAAAGAACAAACGAAATGCATGCATAAGGGTTGTGACTAGCATACCAGCAGTGATCCCTATACTTAATGCTGCAGGACCAATCTGGGAAGAAAGAAAAGCAACACAGCCAATCCGTATCAGGGAACCTGCCAGGGTATCTGATACGGTTTTTTTACTTAAAGAGAGGGCATGAAGCATGCTGGATAAAGGTGGCTGCAAGGCGTATAATGCAAAAGGCCAAGCCATCTGTTTCAACAATAATGCGCCTTTATTTGTATGATAAAACAGCTGTAACAATTCTTCATTATAAAAATAACAAATGACACTGCATCCCATCCCCACAAGAAAACAACATCCTAAAATAGTGGTAAACAGCTTATTCGCCTGTGCTTCATGATGTCTTGTATAATGATACGTAAAAGAAGGCAATAAAAAGTTGCTTAAGGTAATGGTCAAAAAGGAAGGCATGGTAATGATGGGAAGAATATAGCCATTCACAGAACCATAAGCATTGATCATCGCCTGGGATTGTAGGGCAGATAAACCATAAACCATGACAATCGGTTCTAAAAAATAGGTAAGCGAACCAATCAGGCGACTGCCTGTCATAGGAATGGATACATGTAAGACTTCATCAAAGTTTTTTCGTTGCAGATCATGGAATAAGGCAGGAACATGAAGCGGTGTTCTTTTTTTTATCAATAATGATAACAACATGTAGATAGAACTAAATACTTCGCCAACACTAATGGATATCATCGCCAAACGTGCCATGGATACAGCATCCAGCAAAGGATATCGATCAAAGATGATCAACAGAAAGATAATACGGCTGCCTTCTTCAAACAACTGGCATGCAGTCGCAGACATATGACGCTGTATGCCAAATAAATACCCTTTTAATATGCCGGATATCGTAACAATTGGAATCAAAGGCAATATCGCATATAAAACAGGCAGAATCACATCCTGTTTTAATATCACATGTGCCATAAAAGGAATGGCAAACAGAAACAACATGATAATAATCACATTACTGCAGACAGATAAAAAGATAGCTGCCTTTAATGGTTTATGAGGATTGTGACTTTGGGCAATGACCTTGCTTAAGGCATTGGGAATACCCATTTGAGCAAGGGTGATCATAAATACCATGGTAGAAGAGGCGAGAGAATAATAATTCATAGCATCGCCACTTAACTTGCGGGCTAATAGGATACGGACAATAAAGGATAATGCCTTGGCGATAACGGATAATATGACAAGATAGAAAGTAGATCGGATGATCGTTTTTTTCATAAAGCACCTGCTTTCGATACAGTATATGAACAGATTTTTAAAATATGTAAATGGCACATATACATAAAAGAAAGTGTGTATACATAGGATGGTACATGAGGGCAAGATACATAAGGATATGTAAAATTTAAAAAAACAATGTGCAATCAAATAAAATAATGCTATAATATTAAACAGCGATATTGAGGAGGAGACTATGGAGATTCAGAATAACATTGATGATAAATATCTGAAATTAGCGATTACCCTGAAAACAAGCGAACTTCAGAGAACTCAGTTGTCTTCTTTAACATATCAGCATGTAGAAAGTGCATTAATCGCAAAATGGAAGTTTCAAAAGCCCAAAAGCTTTCATGAAGCCATAGATGATGTAATGAAAATCGATGCAAACGAAGTGGTTGCCTATTTGTCTACGGAGGCGATCATTGCGGGTTCTAAAATGAAGATTAATGACTTTGATGACTTGTTTGGAGGAGATAAGCAATGAAAAAATCCCGTTTGGTAGTCTTTGGTATTTCCATTGTGACCGTTGTGGTAATGATGATTTTTGGAAGTCCATGGATTGCAAAAAATATGAGATTGGGACTGGATCTGCAGGGTGGTTTTGAAATTCTTTATAAAATCACACCGTTAGAAGGCAAAACATTGCCGGATATGACAGCTGTAGCAGAATCCATTAACAAGCGTATTGACGTATTAGGTGTCAACGAACCTGAAATCACAGTCGAAGGTGATGATCAGATTCGTGTACAATTGGCTGGTGTTAAAGATGCAGATGAAGCAAGACGTATCATTTCAACAACAGCTAACCTGACATTCCGTGATATCAACGACAATCTGTTGATGGATGCCAGCGTACTTGAAGAAGGCGGCGCAACACTTGGAACAGATGAGTACGGCCGTTATCTTGTAAATCTAAAAGTAAAAGATACAGAGAAATTCTATGAAGCTACAAAGAAGGTTGCTGCAATGGGCACTGGCTCCAATCTGATGGTAACATGGTTAGACTTTGATGAAACAAAAGATTCCTATGCAGCAGAAAGCAAGACAGAAAAACCAAATTATGTTTCTGCGGCAACTGTAAAAGAAGGATTAAACAGCAATACTGTACAAATCTCTGGTAACTTTACAAAAGAAGAGGCAACAGAATTAAAAGATTTGATCAATTCTGGTTCCTTGCCAGTGAAGATGAGTGAAGAATATACCAATGCAGTAACAGCAGACTATGGTATGAATGCTTTTGAATCCACAATGATGGCTGGTGCAGTAGGTGTAATTGCCATTATGTTGTTTATGATTTTATACTATCAGTTACCAGGAATCATTTCCGCAATCACCATTGCTGTTTATGTATTTGTTGTATTCCTGATTTATAATCTGATGGGTGGTGTATTTACACTATCTGGAATTGCTGCATTAGTGTTGGGTGTTGGTATGGCGGCAGACTCCAATATCTTAACATTTGAACGAATCCGTGATGGATTGTATTCTGGAAGAAGTGTAAAAACAGCCTTCTATGAAGGAACAAGTAAATCTTTTATTACTATTTTTGATGCTCAGTTCACAACTTTTATTTCCGCACTGATTCTGTATTTATTAGGTACAGGAAGTGTCAAAGGATTTGCGACAATGTTGATTGTATCTACAATTTCTACATTGTTATTGATCGTATTTGTGGCAAAATTCTTCTTAAAGATGTTGGTTGACAGTGGATGTCTGGATGGTAAATTAAAACTGTTTGGTGTAAAAGAAACACGTGTACCAGATGTAAACAAAGGTGAAGAACGTTTCTATTATGGAAAATTCGCAAAATTTGATTTTGTTGGAAAAGCAAGATACTTTATTACTGTGACAATCAGTGTATTGGTGATTGGTATCGGCTTTATGGCTTTCAATGGCTTTAATGGCAATGAAGCTTTAAATCTTGGCATTGACTTTACTAGTGGTACAAAAATCACAGTGGTAAGTGATGATGCAATTAACGCATCTACATTAAAAGACCAGTTAAAAGATCTTGGTATCAATACTAAGAGTATTAAGATCAATGGAAAAGGCGATACAACTGCAACTGTATTCGTAAAAGAAGCAATTGAAACAGAAAAAATGGACAGCGTTAAAGCAAGTCTGAAAGATATTTATCATCATGATGTAAATGACAATACCGTAACACCAATTATTGGACGTCAGTTAGTGAAAAATGCATTCTTGATTTCTATTCTGGCATGGATCGGTATTATGATTTATATCTCATTCCGTTTCAAATGGGATTATGCAATCAGTGGTATCGTTGCCCTGATTCATGACTTGTTGGTCATGATAGCATTCTGTGCAATTCTGCGTTTGGAAATGAATACAGAAATTATCGCGGTATTACTAACGATCATTGGTTATTCTATTAATAACTCCATTGTTGTATTTGATAGAATACGTGACAATGTAAAAGCTAATAAGCATGAAGTTATCACAAAAGAAAGATATAAAGAAATTGTTAATGATGCATTGCAGAAGACAGCAACACGTTCTATTCTTTCTACATTAACAACGATGATGCCAGTTATCACATTGTTGTTGATGGGAAGTAATGCCATCAATACATTCTGTTTGATGTTATTCATAGGATTGTTCTTTGGTGCTGGATCATCTTTATTTATCGCAGCACAGCTGTGGTATCAGATTCGTATCCACCACAAGCCTAAGAAGCATACAAAGAAAAAACGTAAAAAAGAAGATATAGAAGAAATGATCATTCCAGGAATGAATGATTACTAAAACGAATAAGATGGACATGCGCCATCTTTTCTTTTAGCATTTCTGACGAGTTTTTGTAAGAATTATGATACAATAGACAAGGTGATAAATTACATGAAAATAACATTACAAGATATATCAAAAACAGAAGAAATACAAAATACCTTACATCTTTCCCATTTATGTGCGAAAGTGTTGTCCGCTAAACAGTTGGACTATACACAGATATCCCAGATTTTATCTGCCCCCATCCTACATGATCCGATGTGTGCGATACATATGCCAGAAGTCATTGCACGTATTAAGCAGGCAAAAGCCAATCATGAAAAAGTGTTGATCTGTGGCGATTATGATGCAGATGGCATCTGTGCGACGACGATATTATTTGATGCCTTGCGCCAGTTTGGCATTGCCTGTGGCTTTTATATACCTGATCGATTTAAACAAGGATATGGTTTACATCCTGATACCGTGAAGATGGCAGATGAAAAAGGATATCGCTTATTGATTACAGTAGACAATGGAGTGAAAGCTTTTGATGCTTTACAAGAGGCAAAAAAGCGGGGATTGGATGTCATTGTCACTGACCATCACGATATGGAAGAAGCGGAAGTAGAAGCTTCTTTACTGCTACACCCATTTACAATGGGCGAGGAATTTCAATATCTTAGCGGTGCTGGTGTGGCTTTAGAGATATCCCGTGCTTTATTGGGAGATATCAAAGAACACATTGTACTGGCAGCAGTTGCCTCTATTGCGGATGTAATGACATTAAAAAATGAAACCCGAGATATTGTACGTATTGGAATCCAGTATTTAAAACAGGGTGTCTGTAAACCAATTCAGGCATTAGCAAATGATCGTTATCCCAAATGGGATGAAACATTGATTGCTTTTCAGGTCGTACCAAAATTAAACGTCATGGGGCGTTTAGCAGATAAGGTCAATGTGAATAATATGGTCAGATATTTACTGCTTCAAAATGCAGAAGAAATACAGCGTGTGTCCAAACAAATCCAGCAGTTAAATGAACATCGTAAAAAAATGAGTGATGAAATGGTAGAAACAGCTAAATCATTAATTCATCCCGAATATGATTTTCAGATGTTGTATCATGACAGTTTCCATGAAGGTATTGTAGGCCTTGTGGCAGGAAAACTTTCAGAAGAGATCAAAAAGCCGGTCATGGTATTAAGCAGACATGAAGAATTATTAAAAGGCAGTATCCGATCACAAGGGTATCTGGATCTAACCACATTTTTTGATGAATGTATGGATGTATTAGACAGTTATGGAGGACATAAAGCAGCAGCTGGTATTGGCTTTCGAATTGAAAATAAACAGGATGTACAGGATTATTTAAATGAAAAAGCCAAAACCTGTATCACACCTTGTGAAGATGAATATGAAGTCATTCCTTTAACAATTCAGGAGGTCAGTATTCTGGAGGTAGAAAGCCTGCAGAAACTGGCACCCTTTGGTCATGGCTTTGATGAACCATTATTCTATCTTCAAAATGTAGCGGTTGAACAAATCAAGCCAATGGGAAATGGAGAGCATGTCAAATGGGTCATCAATGAAACAGTAGAAGCAGTATTGTTTCATGATAAGACAGCATATGATACATTTTTTGAAAGAAAATCTATGAATTTTATTGGAACAATTTCCATAAATCGTTTCATGGGAAAGAAAAAAGTGAATATTTTTGTAAGAGAGGCATTTTAAATGCCTTTTAAATTTGCTATAATGAAGAAGTATTTTAAGGAGGCTATTACTTTATGAATTATAAAGATTATATTGCGGATATTCCAGATTTTCCACAGGATGGCATTTTATTTCGTGATGTAACACCATTAATGGCAGATGGTGATGTATTTAAAAAAGCATGTGATGAAATCATTGCATTCGCAAAAGAAGTAAATGCAGAAGTTGTGGTTGGACCTGAATCAAGAGGATTCATCTTTGGATGTCCGGTTGCTTATGAACTTGGAATCGGTTTTGTTCCTGTTCGTAAACCAGGAAAGCTTCCAAGAGAAACAGTCAGTGTTTCTTATGATTTGGAATATGGCAGCAATGAGCTGCAGGTACATAAAGACAGTATCAAAAAAGGACAGCGTGTATTGATCGTTGATGATCTGCTTGCAACCGGTGGTACTGTGGATGCAACCATTCAGATGGTAAAAGAGCTGGGTGGTGTCGTTGCCGGATGTGCCTTTTTGATAGAGCTGGCTGGATTAAACGGCAGAGAGCATTTAAAGGAATATCCTGTATTTGCTTTGATGTCTTACGAATAAGAAGGGGTGTTCCCCTTTTTTAGAATGTGGGTGATAAGTGTATGGTAAGTAGTCAGGTGGTAACTTTTGACGAAATGATGTCGGAAGTTAAAAAGTACATCAAAAAAGAAGAAAACATCGATCTGATCACACGGGCATATTTATGTGCTGAGAAGAATCATACCGGACAATATCGTAAAAGTGGAGAACCATATATTATCCATGCGATACAAGTCGGGTACATTTTGTCGTTGTTAAGGACAGGGCCTAGAACGATAGCGGCTGGTCTTTTACATGATGTGGTGGAAGACTGCGATGTTACACTAGAAGAAATCACAGAGATGTTTGGAAATGAAGTGGCATCTTTAGTTGATTCTGTCACAAAAATAGGGAATCTTAAATTTAAGGATGAAAAAGAATATCTTGCCAGCAACCATCGAAAGATTTTTATTGCGATGGCAAAAGATGTGCGTGTCATTTTGATTAAATTGGCAGATCGTTTGCACAATATGCGAACATTACAATATATGACGCCGGAAAAACAGAAAAAGATTGCCGCAGAAACATTGGATGTCTATGCGCCAATTGCACATCGTCTAGGTATCAGCGATATCAAAAATGAGCTGGAGGATTTATCATTTCAATACTTAAATAAAGAGAAATACTATGAAATTGCGCGATTGGTAGAAAAACGTAAAGCAGAGCGTGATGAACAGGTACAGCGGATGATCAAAGAAATCAGTGATCTGCTGGATGATCATCATATTCAATATCGTATCTTTGGACGTAGTAAACATCTGTACAGTATTTATAAAAAGATGAAAACCAAAAACAAACGGTTTGAAGAAATTCTAGATTTATTGGCGATTCGTATCATTACAGACAGTGATACGGCATGTTATGAAATATTAGGGTATATACATGCGAAATATCGCCCGATACCAGGTCGTTTCAAAGATTATATCGCTATGCCAAAGATGAATATGTATCAATCCTTACACAGTACCATCGTTGCGGATGATGGCAATATATTTGAAATACAGATACGTACAGAATCGATGGATGAAGTAGCGGAGCAAGGGATTGCTGCACATTGGCGTTACAAGGAAAATATGAATGGCGGACGTGAAGTCAACCAGTCAGAAATCGAAGAACAATTGCACTGGCTGAAAGATTTCAGTGTGATGAGTGATGATGTCAATGATGATTCTATGGAGTATATGAATCTTCTACAAAAGGATATCTTTGAAGCGAATGTATACTGTATGACACCA
>ENA-OWPJ01001009-OWPJ01001009.1-human-gut-metagenome-genome-assembly--contig:-NODE-1009-length-15225-cov-4.3975_pt1 | contig 15225 bp, 20 predicted proteins | sample MGYA00248264_ERZ651846 | MGnify/ENA primary metagenome ERZ651846 (study PRJEB26924, sample SAMEA4378271) | human gut metagenome | biome: human gut; feature: human-associated habitat; material: faeces...
CAATGAAAATCATGATAAAATATAATTCATAAAATAATAGAATATTTGAAAGGATGATTTGAATGAAAAAGCTGTTTAAAGATATAAGAAATAATAATGTAGAAGCCATTCAAGCGGCCATTACTAAAAATCCTACCATCGTAAATGAATATTTTGATGGGAAAACGCCTAAAAAAGACATAGGACAATCCCCGCTTCAGGTAGCGATTAAATGCCGGCATTTTGAGATCATTGACCTTTTGATTGCTCATGGGGCGGATATAAATTTCATGGAGGATCCTACCACCGTACCACCACACAGCACTTGTACTTCATGATGTTATCATTGGTGCCATGGATTCTTTACTATATCATGAATATGAAGATTCTTTAAAGTATATGAAGCTATTAGAAACTATGCTTAGGATGGGGGCTGATCCCAACAAAGAAACATTTTGTTCAGATTCGCCATACCCTACTTCAGCGATTGGCACATTGGTTGTACATGCGGAAAATAATTTAAATGAATATGTGGACTGTGATCCTAACGCATACAATATCTCAAAAAAACGCTTCTTTGATATCCTTGATCTGTTGAAAAAATATGGCGCAGATTTTGATCAATGGCTTGATCGTGATAACGATGGAGATGAAAGCAATCGTGCCACATACCTTGATGAATTTATCCCAAAAGAAAATCAGCCTTATGAAATGAAATATCGTGGCAAAATCATGAAAGGTGTTCACAAAGGTAATATTGATCAAACCAAAGTGATCCGTGCAGCCCTGAGAGAATACTTTAAATTATCATCATAAAAACATAAGGCGGGAAAACTTTAAAAAGTTCCCGCCTCATTCATATATCTTTTTTACTTTCCCACAAAGGCATGCATCTTATCAATCACAGATGCTTTCTTTGATCTGGAAATAGGTAGTTCTATATGATCCAGATAGACATGCTCCTGTTGAATCTTTGCGATATATTGCATGTTCACAAGATAACTCACGTGTATCCAGAGGAAATCATAGCCTTCAAAGAAAGCTGCCGCTTCTTTCATACTTTTACGTTCACGAAATTCTCCTCTGCGTGTATGATAAATTAAATACTTATCTTCTTTTTCGATGTAGAATATATCATTGATACGTAGTGGAATCGATACGTTATTGTAGTGAAATAAGTATTCTTCTTCCTTCTTCAACATGCGATCAATCAAAGGACAGACTGCCTGCATTTCCTCTTTAAGCTTTGTCCGGTCGAGATATAAAATACGCTGAAATGGATATCGTTCTTTCATTTCATCCTTTAGGTGAGCGACAGTATATAACATAATCCGTCTTGGTTTAGATAAAACAAAAGCCTGTGTAATTCTTGGAATATCAAATTTTTCATGAAATAACACGATTTGAAAATCCTGTTTTTCATCACTTTTCGCAAAATCTGTAATTCTGGTGAAATATGAAAATGACCATTCACGATCTTTTAAATTTCGCATTAATTCAAATAATACTTCTTTCGCAACTTCTTCTGTTTCTAAAATAGCCAGACGAATCATCCCCATCACTCTCCTATTGTATATCAGCGTAACTTACAAGTTTCACCTTTTCTTTCTCTAATAATGCTTTGCATTCTTTATTACATATAATATCCAGTTCTTCAATACGTTTCATATAATAGGAAGTCATAGATGTTAAAACCTTATCAATATAAGCAGGATGACACATTAAGTCATATGTTTTATCATCTTCCATTCCTTTTATAATGTTTTCAAAGCTTTCCAGGGAAACACCTTCGTTATAAAACGCCATGATCAGCTCTGATTTTTTTACATCACTTTCATAAACAAATCCTCCACGGATTGGATATGGATATTTTTCCAATAATCTTTTGATAACTGGTTTTAGTTTTTCTGTTGTATGAATATGGTGATGAGAATCTAAATGATCAATTTTGATACCAGCAGCCAGTACTTTTTCAATCTGTGCCTCCAGTTCTTGATACATTTCTTCTTCATCGTACACATCAATGTCCAGTTGATTTCTGAAATAGCCAGTTTCAGTAACCAATGTCTTGTGTGTTTGTAATAGTGGCTTGTAACAAGTCAGATTCAGATGCACACCAATGTGCATTTCTGGATGCTGTTTTGCCATTTCTACAGCGTGATCAAAACCAGGCATATTTGCCATGATCGTTGTAGAAGTCAGGATGCCATCCTGAAATCCTTTCAGAATCCCGTAATTCACGGCCTCACTTAAGCCGAAATCATCAGCATTCATAATTAATTTCTTCATTTTTTCTTTTTCCTCCTTGTCAAGATGTTTCTTCTATATTATACTCTTAATTAAGCTCATATGAAAGCGGTTCAACCAATCGCATCATAATTTTTTAAAAATTGTAAATCCTAATATGTAAAAGGAGATGTATCACATGGAGAGCTTATGGATCGTTTACTGGATTGGTATTTTCGCTTCTTTCGTTTTCGCCTGTTACAACATCATAAAAAAAAGATTAGTTTCCGGCACGTTACATGCATTGATTACCATTGCTTTCACAGCTTTATCCGTTATCATTGGTATTAATAGTGGTTATACTGGCAAGGGACAGGATGAGTTCACTTATTTCGTGAATCGTCTGTTTTCTCTAAAGTTTGATTCTGTATTATTAGTGGTATTATTTGTATTGATGCTTGGCTTTAATATTTATCATATCGCAGTATTCTATGAACAGTCGAATGTGTAAAAAACCTCTGAAAATTCAGAGGTTTTAAAATACTTTCGCAATTATTTTTTTACAAGTTTCCATATCTAATGAAACATCCTTTAGTGCTTCAATCAATATCTCTGCACATTTTTCTCTACTCAGCTTATCACTATCTAAACAGATATCATATGTTTTCTTATCGCCCCATCTGCTTGTGCAAACTGCATTATGATAATTTTTCCGTATTTCATCTTCTTGGTATAAAATCTTTAATTTATCTTCTTTTGTTGCATTGCTTACATCATATAAAGGATCCACATTAATTCTAGGTAGTTTATGTTCAATATTTGTATTATAAAGTAAAACATTTAAAAATTCTGTTTTATTTTTCACAACTTCTGCTGCAGCGCGTTCATGGATAATACATGGTCCTTGTTCAATGGCTATTAATATAGCTTTTGAAATAGCTTGATATACGCGTTGGAATTCTTCATCATCTTTCAATTCATCAGGATTTCTTCCAATTAAACTTAAATCAAAATTTCTTAGATATTCTTCAGTAAGCCATTCTTCATCCGCAAATTGTATGAGGTGCTTTGCTTCATAAAATTTCATATCTAGTGCATCTGCCACAATAGCAGAAATCCAACGCCCCATACTGCAGTATTCACTATCCATAAATAAACTTTTTTTCATATTTAATCCTCCTCGTGTATATATTCACCATTTGTTTGAATTACTTTTTGATACCAATAGAATGAATCCTTTTTATATCGTTGATATGTTCCATTTCCATAATCATCTACATCTACATAAATAAAGCCATATCTTTTCTTCATTTCACCTGTAGATGCCGCTATTAAATCTATTGGCCCCCACATGGTATATCCCATTACATCAACACCATCTAACATAATTGCTTTTTCAAGTTCTTTTAAATGAGCTTTTAAATATGATATACGATAGTCATCATGAACTTCTCCTTTTTCCAATTGATCAATAGCCCCTAAACCGTTTTCTACAATCATCACTGGCAGCTGATAACGATCATATAATAGATTTAATGAATAACGTAAGCCTTGAGGGTCAATTGTCCATCCCCAGTCGCTTTTTGGTAGGAACTGATTTTTATATCCTGTATCTAATCCATTCATTCCTTTCATAATGCCTTTGGTTTTTTCACCTGTGACATGTGTACAATAATAACTATAAGAAACAAAATCTACTGTGCCATTTTTTAAATCATCTAAATCCCCTTGCATAATAGGTAATTTTATATTTAATCTTTGCAATTCTTGCTTTTTATAAGCAGGATAATATCCTCTACATTGTACATCACAATAAAACAGCATTTTATGCATAAAGTCCATTGTTGCAATTACATCATTAGGATTACAACTATTGGGATATGCGAAATGTCCAGCATACATCATTCCTACTTTATTTTCTGAATCTATATGATGAGCCATTATAACTGCTTTGGCACTTGCCAATAATTGATGATATGCTGCTGTCATTCTAATTGATTCATCATCACTTTCAATCCCACCAGACACCCAAGGTTGGGTAGACATACAATTTATTTCATTAAAAGTCAGCCAATAATGAACCCTTCCTTTATAACGTTTAAACAGTATTTCTGCAAAGCGAAGATAATGTTTTACAACAATTCTATTTGCCCATGAACCATATTTTTGCAATGCCAATGGCGTTTCAAAATGTGAAATTGTAATCAATGGTTCTATATGATATTTTTCTAACTCATCTATAATGCGATCATAAAACGCTAAACCTTTTTCATTAGGCTGTTCCTCATCTCCGTTTGGAAATATTCTTGTCCAGTTGATTGACATTCGATAAACTCGAAATCCCATTTCCGCAAATAAAGCGATATCCTCTTTATAATGATGGTAAAAATCGATTGCTTTATGACTAGGATAATATTCGTTTTCTTAAATTTGCTTTGTTATCTTTCTTTTTACCCCATGTGCACCAAGACACATTACATCTGCGGTACTCAAACCTTTTCCATCTTCTTGATAAGCACCTTCACACTGGTTTGCTGCTGTAGCACCACCCCACAAAAAATCTTTTGGAAATCCCATATATTTACCTCTTTCTAAATGGTCAATATCATTAACTCTTTATTTTTATCTGCTTCGTCAATTTTGACTGACTGTACACTTGTGTATTGCTGGCTATTGGTCACTATAATCATAGTAGTACAATCATAGCCTTCTTCTTTCATTTTGTTTAAATCAAATTCTAACAGAAGCTCACCTTTTTTCACTTGTTCATTTTGTTTTACTTTAGGATAAAAGTATTTCCCCTTTAAATTAACTGTATCAATTCCGACATGTATCAAGATTTCAGCGCCATGCTTTGATGTCACACCAATAGCGTGACCTGTTTCAAAAAATGCAGAGATCGTACCATCTGCTGGAGCATAAATTTTACCTTCTGATGGAATAATTGCCATACCCTTTCCTAAAGAACCACTTGAGAATACTGAATCATTTACTTTATCTAAAGATATGACCTGCCCTTTCAATGGAGCAAAGATTTCTTCATCATCTAATTTAATTTCTTTTTGTTCATTAAGTTTTACATCTTCTTTGGGTTCATCAATTCCTAAGATAAAACTTATAATAAAGGAAACTATGAATGCAATTGCACAGCCTATAATTGCGTAAATAAGATTAGAAATACCTTTTTCGCCTAAAAAACTAGGCAACGCAAATAATCCCGGAGATACTTGTGCGTAACGCCCAACCCCCATAATACCTATAAATAAACCAGCTGCACCTCCTCCAATCATAGCAGCTATTAATGGTTTTTTAAAACGTAAACTAATACCGTACATTGCAGGCTCAGTAATACCACAGACTGCACTGATACCAGCAGAGGCTGCTAAAGATTTAATTTCTGTATTTTTACAACGGAAAGCAACAGCAAGGGAAGCTCCTCCCTGTGCAATATTAGAAACCATCATACCTGGACCAGCTACTGTATCAAATCCAGTGGTTGCTAATAAATTAATACCAATTGGAATCAATCCATAATGCATACCTGTCATAACCATCAATGGTGTAAATGTACCAACCAATAGAGGAACCAGCCAGCTTACATAATGATTTAACATACCAATTGCATCACCTAATAATTGACCACAAATGTTACCTAATGGTCCTATTGCTACTAAAGTGGCAATACCAACCACTAACATAGTGATTAATGGTGTCATAAATATTCTTATAGATTTTGGCATGTAGCGATCTGTAATTGGTTCCACATAAGACATAAACCATATCGCTAAAATAATCGGTATAACTGAAGATGAATAGCTTACCAGTGAAACTGGTAGTCCAAAAACTTCCAAACCAGTCTGTGATTCTTTTGCGACTGCAATCATATTCATAAAAGTCGGGTGCATTAGAATTGCACCTATTCCCATTGCCACAAATTGATTTACATGAAACTTTTTTGATGCACTTGCTGCAATAATGATTGGCATAAAATAAAATACCGAATCACCCATAAAATTTAAAAACTGATAAGTTTGTGAATCCGGTGCTACAACCTTTAACATTGTCAGCAACGCTAACAAAGCTTTTAACATACCTGCTCCAGCCAATGCAGGTACAATAGGTATAAAAATTCCAGAAATTGTATCTAAAATCTTATTCACAATTCCTTTTTTCTCGTCACTTATTTCATTATTTTGAAAATCACCTAATTTGATGAATTCTTTATATACATCTTTTACAGTATTTCCTATCACAATCTGATACTGCCCCCCTTTATCTACAACGCTAATAATACCTTGTATATTCAAAATTTTTTGTGTATCAGCTTGAGATGAATCTTTTAAATTGAATCTTAATCTTGTCATACAATGTTCTACTGCTACTATATTTTGTTTTCCTCCTACCAACATTAATAATGTTGAAGCAAGTTCTTTTTCAGTCATACTTTGACCTCCTCTTTTTTGTTAAAACAATCGATATCTTTTGTTTACACTTCACATTATAAGTAAAAAAAATAGACTTTCAATATTTTGAAAGCCTTTTCAAACACTGTTGCAACATTTATTTTTATCTAATATATTTTTTCGCAACACTGTTGCTAAATCATTTATCAGAATCCTTTAAAATAGGATTCTGTGTATTACGATTTATTTGAAATTCATGTGATATGATAACTTTATTTTCAAAATTTTGTTTATAATTCTCATTAAATACAGTAGCATACAGAATATCTAAAATATATAATACCGAGAGATTCATCCCAAAGTCGCCAAGATTTTCATTAAGTTTTTCTCTGGTACAAACATAGACTGTTTCATTTGCTAATTTATGAAGGGTACTATCCCCGTAGGACGTCAATGCAATAAAAGGAATTTTACGCTCTTTCAATTTATGTGCAACACGCAACAATACTTCAGTTTCTCCAGAATACGAAATCATAAGAAATACGTTTTCATTTGAACTAAAAGAAGCCAAGTAATATGCCTGATCCATCTTTGATTCTACAATAACATTTTTTCCTATTCTTAACATCTTATCCTTAAAGGTTTTGGCTATATCAGCCTGTACTCCAGAAGAACATATATAGATATTTTTCGCAGCATTTAAAATTTTTGTTATTTTAGCGATGACATCTTTATCTAACAAAGTAGCAACATCTCCAAGTACATCATTATATAAATGTTTTATCTTATAAGCTATTTCTTTTCCCTGATCATGATAATTAGGATTGACTTCATTAAAATGTGATTGAAGATAAGCTGTTTCCTCTAAATATGCTTTTTTAAAATCATTAAATCCTTGATATCCTATTTTTTGACATAAACGCACAACTGTTGATGGTGCTGTATATACTTGAGATGCGATAAATCTTGCACTTTGCTCTGCGATATTCTCTTTATTATCTAATAAATAATCTGCAATCAATATTTCAACATCAGAAAAGTCCTGTTTTTCCTTTAGTTTTTCTTGAATCAGCATGATAAAACCTCCTGTATTTATTAATTTGATTTTATCATATTTTTCATAACTTTACTTCATCATCTTATATGATTTATTCCCAATTTGTTCCATCTTTGCTTTTCGCAACTTTACCATTCTTTAATGGAATACAATAAGTGCCATCCTCATCATATGGAATTAATTGATAATTGATTTGTTGTGCAATGATTGGATTGATTTCTTTTAAACTGGTATATGTTTTGCCATGATCTTTACTGATTAAACAATCATCAAAACTGGTAACTAAAATCGTACCATCCTTCATCAATGCCATGGAATACATGGTAGAAGCTTTTTCTATATCATTTCCGGATGGTTTATCAAAAGTCCAATTGATGCCATCTGTACTTGTACCTGTAAACATCAAATAATCTCCTGACATCATCGCAATACGATACGTATGGTTTTTATCTTTTGCGATTGAAATTTGTGATATTCCCGCAGATTCACAATCTATTCGTATATCTTTCCATGTCTTTCCCTGATCTTTTGACATAATGATATGTGGCTGTTGATATTTTTCACAATAAGCAATCATAATCATATCCGCATCAATATAATAACTTTGATTTCCCATTCGATAGAAGGTCAGCCAATAATCCTGAAGGCGGCTGCCGTTTACTGGTACATTTACCCAGTGTCCACCACCATCTAAAGTAACCATTACCTTGCCTGCCTCTATTTTCATATCATACAAGGCACCATCATCACCATGATTTACCTGAGCATTTTGTTCTTCTGTAATTGGTGCCTGTGGTTTGGCTGGTGTGCTGGCATATCCATTTTCAATATCGCTATCCTTTGTAATGTCTTTTACCAATGCAATCGTTGGTGCTGACATTTTTTCTATCTTTTTCATAGCTTCTTCTTTTGCTTTTTTCTCTTGCTCCTTCTGTAATTTCATCGTTTCTTCATATGAGATCAGAGGATCATTTTCACCATTACGGATTTCAATTTTATTACCATTAAACGTTACTGTAACATCATATAAATCCTGGTTTTTTCCAATAATCTTTACCTGTGCGCTCTGTGCATTTTTCCATTCAATATCGGCAGATAATTTCTTTTCATCAAAAATTGTAAAATCACGTTCTTTGGTTGTTTCTTTATTTTTTGCGGTAATTGTCACGGTTTCTTCATTTGATTTTGTTAAAACGATTGTATTTTCACCTTTTGATTCACTCGCTAGAATATTACTGTTTTTCTGCTTTGGCATCCATATAAATAAAGCCCCTAACAACAGCGCTTCCACCAAAAATACCACAAGGAAATGTTTTAATATTTTCATAATGACAGCCCTTCTTTATCTTCCAATGCTCTTAATTTTAGCTGAATCTTTTCAGCCATATAGGTTTTTCTGCCTAGATCAATCACCTGATTTACCTCATCTCTGGCAAATCCTAATTGTTCCTGATCCATATATAATATCGCCAAGCGATAATGCTGCTGGAGTTTTCCACGATTGGTTTTCTCTTGTTTCAACATCTTTTTGAGATATACTTCATATTCTTTATCGGAAATTGCATGGTCTTTATATGCATAATACATTTCTAGCATTTTTAATCTGTTCTTCATTTTGAAAACACTACCCGCATATATTTTCTTTTTTTCTAACTTTTGCAGTTCTTCTTTTGCTGATGCCAGCTCTTGTTTACTCATGTCGATATCATCCTCAGCTTCATAAAATGCCGCAAGATTAATATGGAACATTGCTTGTTGGGCTAGCTTTTTTTCTGTCGCAAGGATATCCTGTATCATCATTTTGGCACTTGTCTGATCCCCAGCTAAATGATAATAAACAGCACAATTTGCTCTTGCCTCTGTGAATGTCTGAAGCTTTTCATCCTTTTGATATTTTTCAATCAGCTTCTTAGGATCTACATCATCATCCAAAATTGTATCCCATTCTTCATGATAATGATGAATAACCTCTTTGATTGCTTTCATCAAAATTGAGCTGACCACTGCTATTTGTAATACAAATAATAAACATAATGTTAATGCATTTACGTTCATATAAATGGCATATACAAGCGCACACGCTGATACAATCAATACAGCAATTGCAACTTTATATAATGTATGCTTTCTTATGTAATACTCTATCATAGAAATTTCCTCCTATTTATGTTATGTTAAACAGGTACATTATACTATATAGGAAGAAATCATAACGAAAAAAATTATGAAGAAATCATAAGGAATCATTATGATGAACTTTTTTTCATAAATGAATTTAACAATTAAGTTATATTATATAGGCAAGTACAGAAAACAAAACATGCAGGACCAACAAGGTATACATGTACGTTTCAGAAATACTTTACCATCACAATACAAAAATACTTTCTCTATTTTTCATGAATGCAGTTCCTTAGCTGGTGCTAATTCTTATCAATTCCATTCTGACTTTCAACTAGATCAAATCACAATTCCAAATGATTTAGTTCTCCACAGACATCTTCGCTATTTTCTTCCAATTTTCTATATCATTTTCCTATTCTGTATCCATTATTATTTATACATTTATACTTTTACTCATCATGATGCTTATGATCTTATATATGGAATACCGCATCATGAAACAAAAAACTATAGATGTTTAAAATTGTAACGTGTTATAATACTATCAGTAAAAGGATGTGATCATATATGAAAAAAACGTATCACTGGGTAAATGACGATGTCAAAATAGATTTCAAATTACCGAATATGATTCAGGATCTTGTTGATGAGCTGGAGGAAATGGATCAAAATGAAGATTGGTCATATTTTGATCGATGTGACTTCATAGAAAATATCACTAAAGAATTTGTGATTAATAAAGAAATGACAAGCAAACAAAGAGATATACTATGTGAGCGATATCGAGGAGGATAATGTTTATGTTCTTAATAGATTTTAATGAATGTATAGAAAATAATAAAGCCTATGGCGGTATGGCAGGCAGCAAACTTGGTATCATCTATCAAAATGAAGATTGGATATTAAAGTTTCCAAAAACTACTAAGGGAATGCGCGAAACCGAAATTTCTTATACAACTTCTCCACTTTCTGAATATATAGGCAGCCATGTATATGAAATCCTTGGCTATCCTGTTCATGAAACAAGATTAGGCGTTAAGGATCATAAGCTTGTTGTGGCATGTAAAGATTTCACAAATGCAAATGTGAAGTTACAGGAATTTAGAGAAGTCAAAAACTATTATAATAAAGATCTTGAAGCATTCTTAGAAGAAACAATATCAGAAAGTAATAGTGTTGGTAGTACCAGTTTACATGCAGTAAAAGCACACCTAAAATATAACAAACTGTTAAATATCATTGAAGGGATGTCAAAACGTTTCTGGGATTGTGTAATCATAGATGGATTCATTAATAATAATGATCGTAATAGTGGTAATTGGGGCATTTTGCGTTATTTGGATGGTTCCGTATCATTAGCACCAATTTTCGATAATGGAGCTTCTTTTTCCACCAAAATATCCGATAATAGAATAAAAAGCCTGTTGGAAGATGAAACAAAATTAATGAATAGTGCTTTAAATACTGTAACTGGATATAATATTGATGGAAAAGTTCTTCAATTTCGTAAGCTTTTAAAGATGGAAGATGAGGATATAAAAAAAGCTATTAAGCGCGTTGTCCCCATAATACAAGAACATATGGATCAAATAGCAAATATGATTTATGCAATACCAGAATCAGAAAATGACATAGAAATCATCAGTAAGGCAAGAAAAGAATTTTATGTGAAAGGAATGGAAATACGTTTACAAGAATTATTAATTCCAGCATGGAAACATATACAAGAAATAAATAAAAAATCTTAATAAATTTATAAGAACAGGCTAATGAGTCTGTTTTTTTCATGGATACAAAATTATACTTATAGAATAAATGCACATAAAACTTGGCAAAATCTGTTGACAACAAAACTTGGCAATGCTATAGTATAGATGCCAATAAAACTTGGCACAAGATACAAAGGAGAAAATTGTTATGAATAAAGAAGAAATTTTAAACAAAAGCAGATCAGAAAATAAAAATGGAGATGAAAGAGAAAAAGCATTAGAACAACGTGCCAGTCAGAATGCTTATATCGCAATTATGTTTGTCTTTTTAGGACTTGCCATTATATCCTTTATACAAGAGGCAATCACAGGAGCATCTTTTATTGATTATCAAATCTGTTCCCTAGCTTTTCTTGTTGGTTTTGCGGGTCGTCACATTACGTTTTATATCAATACGAAAGATAAACTAAATCTTTATATTTTTGTGGGTTCTGTTATTATATCCATAATGATTTTGACAAGATTAATACTAAAAGCATAGGAGGCCTATAATGAATAAAGAAGAAATATTGAAAAGAGCACAAAATGAACAAGATGAAATGGTTGTCTAGACACATGATAAAGCAATGAAATATACTTATATTGCCTTGGTGATCAGTGCCGCAATCTTTGCGTTCATCAGAGCGCAAAAAGATCAACCTATCATGGATTTATGTGCAACTGTATGTTTCTCTGTCTTTGCTGGTCGCATATATTGTTATGTGAAAACAAAAGATTCTACTAATCTGATAATGGCGCTTATTACTTTGCTTGTCGCGATATTTGCAACCATCAGATTCTTCATGGGGCACTAACATGAATGATACATTAATTTTAAAAAACCGCCTAAAAGAGGCAAGAACAGAAAAAGGATTATCACAATCCGCATTAGCTGAAATGGTTGGGGTATCAAGAAATACCATCAGTTCCATTGAAACTGGTCAGTTCAATCCTACTGCGAAGCTTGCTTTGATTCTCTGCATTGCTTTAGACAAGAAATTTGAAGATTTGTTTTACTTCGATTAAGAGGATTATGATGATGAGAAAAGTAAATGAAACAGATGATCTAAATAAGATTAGCTAAATCTATGAAGAAAGTTGGAAATCTGCCTGTAAAGGAATCATTCCTCAAGATTATTTGGATCATCTTCCAAAAGGTAAATGGGCTAAGAATTTATCATCTGAAGGAAGGCGTTCCCTTGTGATGATAGAAGATAATCAAATGATAGCTACCTCTAGTTATGGTTCATCAAGATTATCCAGATTACATGAATATGGTGAAATTATTTCTATTTATATGCTTCCAGACTATATGGGTAAAGGTTATGGCAAACAACTTCTTCATGAAACAATCATGTGTTTAAAAGAAGAAGGATATCATGATTTGTATCTTTGGGTGTTAAAGGAAAATCATCATGCCAGAAAGTTTTATAAAAACGCTGGTTTTATACAAAGTGATGATGTTCTATTTAACTCTTTTGGTAAAATATCAAATCGATTTAAATACATTTAACTCTTTTTTGTTTTAGCTGATAGAGTTAAATCTACTTAAATCTTTTCATAACACAGTTGTCATAGATAACCATACAATTTGTTCACGATATTGTTATTTTTGTAAGCCCTTGTATACCATTAATAAACTTTACAAAAACTTTACCATTTTCCGTTGACTTTCATTTTGTATGCGGTATAATTCCACTAAATAAAGCATAACTATACAATAGCTAAGCTCAGGAGGTACGCGAATGAACGCAACACAGGAAGAAGTAGAAGAAGTATTAGAAGAAGAGGATTTTGTAAGTTATTTAGCTCAAGAAATAGCTGATATCAAATCTGGCAAATCTACCTGCTATGATTAAGTTTTATTTATTTGTATAGAAGTTGCATACGAAAAGGATGAAAATACGTTACATATTTTTCATCCTTTTTTTGAGGTTGTATAAGGGAAATCATCAGCCAAAACATAATGCTGAATATCCTGTTGAAGCTTTTTTAATTTTTTCATCACAAAAGTCAACGCATAAATCACGATAACAATGACGATTCCTGCAACTAAACAAGCGATACGCTGTTCAATCGCTGTGACGCCATCTAGTAAAACAAGAGATGCATTTAACGCACTGACAGCATTAATTATCTGTTTATATTTATAATCCGGCAGGAAGAACCCGATATAGCCAAAGAACATGACTACATACATGGCGTATTGTTGCGGTATCAAAATTTGAAATAACAGAAAGAACAAAACCACACCTATCATGGTTCCGATAAAACGATATTTTATACGTTCCATGGTTTCTGAAAATTCTAATTGCGTCAATGACATTACCACAATACTAATCCATAACGGTTTTTGAAGGTGCAGCAGCATACCAGTTGTCATCGCAAAGGCAATACCGAAGGACATACGGAAAATATAACTGCGATTTTTAGCACACAGCTGTATCTGTTGTCGCATCGTTCTTCCATTTTTGCCATATCCATAACGATACCAGTTAATGAGGGTCCCTACGCCAACAATCAAACCACCAAAGAAAACTGCATTCATCCTAGATGCCAGCAGATCAAATGGAAGTGGAGTCGCCTGTGAAAATACAAAACATAATAAAAATGAAATATTTGGCTTATATGCGACTGGCTCATTACTCAATAAAATAATCAATACTGTAAAAAGAAAGTACAAAGGAAATGCTAGTACAGGAGAAACAAGTGCTAATTCCCCTGCCAATCCTCCACCTGTATAAAGGAGCATGATGATGAAAAACATTGTCCATGGCCGAATAGGCAAATCCATCATTGGCAGCATCGTAAAGCCTACGCCGATGGCGACACCAGGCAGGATATTTTCCACTCCAAATATAATCTGAAAGATAAACACAAAGCCTACATTGATCACAAAACGAAAAGCATTGTGCAGGATTAATCCCAAATATGACTTACTTTCTGTCTTCATCGATATCCCTCCAATTTCTATATAATAAACAACAAATAACCTTGCTTTTCTATTCATTTTACGCTATTCTTAATTTGATACAGTTTTGTGAATAGTAAAGTGTTATGTACTATATTGTATGCTTCTGCTTTTGTTATGTCAAGCAGAAAGAAAGGAACTAGTTATGAATGATCGTGATATTATAGACAACTTTATCAAATTATTGCCATTATGGCATTATAAAGTAGAACGCCCTATCAAACGTACCCAAAAGCATTCTCAAATCAGTTATGAAACACATTATTGTCTGATTGCCCTTGCGAAAAAAGGTCCAATGACAATGAGTGAATTATCTTCCTCTTTAAAATTATCCAAACAACAGGCAACCCAAATTATTGATAAACTTTATCAACATCACTTAATCCAACGGTTTCATGATGAAAAAGATCGAAGAATGATTCGTATTGCTATTAGTGAAGAAGGTACACAGTTTCTAAAAGAGAATGTGATTGATTCTGCATCAGTAGAAGCATCGATGCCACTTACACTTGATGAAAAAGAAAAAGAAGAGCTAAGAAATGCCACAGACACACTGATCAGACTACTAACAAAATTAGATTAATCCCTCCATGTTAAATATCTTTGACACTTTTCCAAAGGTATTTGATAGAATGATTTTATAAATTTTCGTACAATAAAATAGAAAGACAACTATATTAAAGTCAAGTAATAAATTATGAAATAGTATGAAATATA
>ENA-OWPJ01001015-OWPJ01001015.1-human-gut-metagenome-genome-assembly--contig:-NODE-1015-length-15056-cov-2.71982_pt1 | contig 15056 bp, 10 predicted proteins | sample MGYA00248264_ERZ651846 | MGnify/ENA primary metagenome ERZ651846 (study PRJEB26924, sample SAMEA4378271) | human gut metagenome | biome: human gut; feature: human-associated habitat; material: faeces...
TTTCTTTTTTCCGACACCCCCAAAAATCAACTTTTTTCCCGTGGATTTCATACAGATTTCTTGCAATCCAAATAAAAATCATGTATATTAGACTTTAATAGCCAAAGCTATAATTTATTATCAAAAGGAGTTGAACATATTGGATTCCAGTGACGCCATACAGTTTCTGATTTTGATTATTCTCATTTGCCTTTCCGCATTTTTTTCATCAGCAGAAACTTCTATGACAACAGTGAACAAAATTCGTATTCAAGCTTTAGCCGACCAAGGGGACAAGCGAGCCCTGACACTTTTGAACGTAATTGAAGACTCCGGCAAGCTTCTGAGTACCATTCTTATCGGTAACAACATTGTAAACATCAGTGCATCTTCCCTTGCCACTACGCTTACCATGCGCTTGTTCGGCAGTGCTGCCGTAAGTATCAGTACGGGTATTATTACTCTTCTGGTCTTAATCTTTGGGGAAATCACTCCAAAAACTCTGGCAACTGTACATTCCGAAAAAATGGCACTGTCTTATGCAAAAGTCATTCGCATTTTAATGTTCATTCTGACGCCGATTATCTTTATTATCAATAAGCTGGCGCAGGGTGTTCTGACGCTGATGCGGATTGATGCCAATGCAAAATGCAATACCATTACCGAGCATGAGCTTCGTACTTTGGTAAATGTAGGACATGAAGAAGGAGTTATTGAAAGCGAAGAACGTCAAATGATTTATAATGTATTTGATTTCGGCGACTCTCAGGCAGAAGATGTCATGATACCACGTATTGATGTAACCTTCGCTGATGTAAACAGTTCATATGAAGACTTAGTCGGTCTGTTTCGTGATGAAAAGCATACACGCTTCCCTGTCTTTGAGGATACCACCGACAATATTATCGGTATTGTCAATGTAAAAGACCTGCTTCTTACAAGCAAGGAAGATTTTTCCGTGCGGAAAATTTTAAGAGAGGCTTATTTCACTTACGAATACAAACGAACCTCTGAGCTTCTGATGGAAATGAAAGAAAATTCAGTAACCTTTGCCGTTGTATTGGATGAATACGGAGCGACCTCCGGTATTGTGACTCTGGAAGATTTAATTGAAGAAATTGTAGGGGACATCCATGACGAATATGACTCAGAGGAAGAAGAGCTTCGTGAAATTATCCCGAACCGTGAGTATATTGCTCTTGGTTCTGCCAGACTTGACGATTTAGATGAAACACTTCACTTGAATATTGTTTCTGATGATTATGACTCCATTGGAGGCTATATCATTGAACAGCTCGACAGATTTCCTGCTGCCGGCGAGTCCGTCACCACAGATGGCGGTGTAAAACTTGTTGTAGATAAAGCAGAACGAAATCGTATCGAAACCGTTCATATTTATCTTCCTGAAAAAACCGAAGAAAATTTTGACGAATAAATTTAAAACAGGAAAGGATTTTTATTATGAGCAGCTTGTTTAATATGGACAGTCCAATTATGCGTTTTCTGTCCCGTGTATGCGATATTATGATTTTAAATATTTTATGTATTGTATTTTGTATTCCTATTATTACTGCCGGCGCTTCTGTCACCGCCATGTATACCGTTACTCTGAAAATGGTGCGTGGAGAAGAGTCTTATATTTTCAAAGGCTTCTTAAAAGCCTTTAAAGAAAATTTCAAACAGTCTACGATTATCTGGCTGATTATGGCAGCTATCGGAATTTTTATTTATGTTGATTATCGTGCTACTGCCTTCCTTCCGGGGAATATGAGCACAATTTTCCAGATTTTAATCGGTGCATTAGGTATTCTTTATTTTATGATACTGGTATATGTTTTCCCATATACGGCGCGTTTCATAAATAATATTAAAAATATTTTTAAAAATTCTCTGTTAATTGCAATTTTAAATCTCCCTTGGACCATTCTTTTAATGCTTATTCCTCTGGGACTGGGATTTCTAACCTTCTTAACAGCTTCAACACTGGTGTACGGCAGTATGCTGTGGCTGCTTTTGGGCTTTGCCAGTGTGGCTTATGTATGCTCCATTATTTTAAGAAAAGTCTTTGAAAAATATGAGCCACATGAGGAAGAAGAAGAAAATGAACTTCCTGAAATCTCCGAAAAATAAGATGTTTTTCTATGAAAAGAGTTTCTTTTAATTAAGAAGCTCTTTTTTTATTACGAAAGCGCCCACCGCAAGCGAAGGACTTTCCAAAGTAAAATTTTCTTTGTATTGAATTATAAACACAATACCACCTTGACTTTCTTAGTCCAATATTATAAAATCCACCTATACAAGAAAAGTTATGTATAGCTAACCACAAGATATAGGAGGACATAGACTTATGAGACAAGAGTGGATTTCTTTTAACAAAGGAAATTGGACAAAAGAAATAGATGTAAGGGACTTTATTCAGAAGAATTATACTCCTTACGATGGTGACGATGCCTTCCTTGCAGGTCCTACAAAAGCAACTCAGACACTTTGGGACCAGGTTATGGAACTTACAAAGCAGGAACAGGAAAAAGGCGGTGTGCTGGATATGGACACAAAAATCATTTCCACTATCACCTCTCACGGCCCGGGATATTTAAATAAAGATTTAGAAACTATTGTAGGTTTTCAAACAGATAAACCTTTTAAACGCTCTTTGCAGCCTTATGGCGGTATCCGTATGGCAATGAAAGCCTGTGAGGACAACGGTTATCACGTAGACCCTGAGGTTGTTGAATTTTTTACCAAGCATCGCAAAACACATAATGACGGTGTATTTGACGTTTACACACCGGAAATGCGCGCATGCCGTTCCAGCCATATTATCACAGGACTTCCGGATGCTTACGGCAGAGGACGTATTATCGGCGACTACCGCCGTGTGGCTCTTTACGGTGTAGACCGCCTGATTGAAGATAAAGAAAATGAAAAAAATACCACACGTACTACCATGTACTCTGATGTAACAAGAGAACGTGAAGAATTATCCGAACAAATCCGTGCTTTAAAAGAATTAAAAGAGCTGGGTAAAATTTACGGATTTGATATTTCCCGCCCTGCTGCCAATGTGCAGGAAGCTATCCAGTGGTTATATCTGGGCTATCTTGCTGCCATTAAGGAACAGAACGGTGCTGCCATGTCACTTGGACGTACTTCTACCTTCCTTGACATTTATGCAGAACGTGACTTAAAGAACAATACCTTCACAGAAGAACAAATTCAGGAATTTATCGACCATTTTATCATGAAGCTGCGTCTTGTGAAATTTGCAAGAACCCCTGAATACAATGCGCTGTTTTCCGGCGACCCTACTTGGGTAACAGAGTCCATCGCCGGTATGGGAATTGACGGACGTCACCTTGTAACAAAGATGTCCTTCCGTTACCTTCATACACTGGAAAATCTGGGTACTTCTCCGGAACCAAACTTAACGGTTTTATGGTCTACAAAGCTACCTGCAAACTTTAAGCGCTTCTGCGCCAAAACTTCTATCGCATCCTCTTCCATTCAGTATGAGAATGACGATTTAATGCGTGTAACTCACGGCGATGATTATGCCATTGCCTGCTGCGTATCTTCTATGCGCATTGGAAAAGAAATGCAGTTCTTCGGAGCTCGTGCAAACCTTGCAAAATGTTTGTTATATGCAATCAACGGCGGTGTTGACGAAGTATCTAAAAAGCAGGTTGGTCCAAAATTCCGTCCTATTACTTCCGAATATTTAGATTACGATGAGGTTATGGACAGATTTCAGGATATGATGAAATGGCTTGCCGGTGTCTATGTAAATACTTTAAATGTTATTCACTATATGCACGACAAATATTCTTACGAAAGATTGCAGATGGCGCTTCATGATAAAAAAGTCACACGCTGGTTTGCAACAGGTATTGCAGGACTTTCTGTTGTCGCTGACTCTCTGTCCGCAATTAAATATGCAAAAGTAAAAGCCATTCGTGACGAAAACGGCATTGCCGTAAATTATGAAATCGAAGGAGATTTTCCAAAATACGGAAATGATGATGACCGAGTTGACGATATTGCTTATGATATTGTTCATACCTTTATGGAATATATTAAAGGAAATCATACCTACCGTGGAGGAATTCCTACAACTTCTATCCTTACCATTACTTCTAACGTAGTATATGGAAAAGCAACAGGTTCTACACCGGATGGAAGAAAAGCAGGACAGGCATTTGCTCCGGGAGCTAACCCAATGCACCACAGAGACAGTCACGGCGCTGTTGCATCCTTAAATTCTGTTTCCAAGCTTCCGTTTAAGGACGCACAGGATGGTATTTCCAATACCTTTTCCATTATTCCGGGCGCTCTGGGAAAAGATGATGCAGTTTTCTTTAATGACATTGCTTTTGAATTAGAACCGGACTGCGCTTGCTGCGAGCCAAACATTGACTTACAATAATACTTTTTACAGGAGGAATTTTCAATGAATATCAGTAATGCTCAAATCGATAACTTAGTAAATTTATTAGACGGATATGCAGAAAAAGGCGGACATCACTTAAATGTCAACGTATTTACAAAGGAAACTCTTTTAGATGCACAGAAGCATCCTGAAAAATATCCGCAGCTTACTGTTCGTGTGTCCGGATATGCAGTAAACTTCCACAAGCTGACAAAAGAACAGCAGGATGAGGTTATCTCAAGAACCTTCCATGACGGAATGTAAAACAGGCTTTGTACACTCCATTGAAACCTTTGGCACGGTAGACGGCCCCGGCATCAGACTTGTAGTCTTTTTGCAGGGCTGTCCTATGCGCTGCCTGTACTGTCATAATCCGGACACTTGGGCTCCCAAAAAAGGACAGTCTATGACCGTAGAGGAAATTCTGGAAATCTATGAAAAAAACAAAGGCTTTTATCAGAATGGAGGAATTACCGTTACCGGAGGCGAGCCTTTGATGCAGTTGGAATTTGTCACTGCATTATTTCAGGCCGCAAAGTCAAAAAACATCCATACCTGCCTTGACACCTCCGGTATTCTTTACAGAGAAAAACAAGCGGAAGCTTATCAAAAACTGTTTTCCTATACAGACTTGATTTTGCTGGATATTAAGCACAGTGCTTCAGAAGAACATAAAAAATTAACAGGACATCCTCTTTCACCTGTTCTTGATTTTCTGAAGGCTTCGGAGACAGCAAGAGTTCCTGTGGTTGTCCGTCACGTCATTGTGAAGGGCTTTACAAATTCCAAAGAAGAACTGGACGGTATCGGAAAGCTTCTCGCTTCCCACAAAAATATCAAAGGACTGGAAGTTCTCCCCTACCACAACATGGGAGAACAAAAATATTCTGAATTAAATATGGAATATCCGCTAAAGGGGATGGAAAATCTTCCAAAAGAAGAAGCGCAAAAAGCACGCTCCTATATTTTGGAAAGCTATAAAAAATACCGTGTAAGAAAATAATTATAAAGAAGGCTGATACTTCACAACAATTTCTATGTGAAATATCAGCCTATAATTTTATCTACAATTCTAAAAATTCATCCCATATTTTATCATAATTCAAAAAATAATAATAATCGTCATTTACATAAAAAATCTTCCAGGACTGACTTCTAACACCTCTCCATCTTCAAATTCCAATGTATAATAGGTAACTGCTCCTGAAGACAATGTCTCCTCTCTTTCTGCTTTTCTTCCCAGCTTCACTTTTCCTAACAGTTCTACAAAATCTTCTTGCTGTCTTTCATCTAAGAAATACTCAAAATGACCGTCTTTCCCACCAGTTGTTCCTGAACATTTAATTTCAACTATTTCTGAAGGATTTATATCTTTCAAACAGTCTCGATTATCCACTTTCTCATATCCAAGAAGTGAAGAACAAATGTTGAAAATAACAACGATATAAATAAATACAGCGGCAATAAATGTAAAAAGAAAGCCTGTTTTATCTCTGCTCTTTTTCCACTCTATACTTCTTAGCAAGAGTAAAGTAGCAAGTGAAGTAAACATAATGGAATTTGTTATATTGAAGGGTAGAATTCGGAATAATCCTAGTGCAGCAACCACAATCATAATTGTGGTTAATATTATTTTTGTAATCTTCATAGTAATTCTTCCTTTTCTTCATCTTCGTTTTTTATAACTACGATTTCTTATTATATCACTTATTCACAAATTACATATACTATCTTTTCAAACATATTATCAATATCTGCCGAAATTTTTTTGAACCGTTGACAGTTCTATAATCCCATTGCTGCAGAGCCATGTAGATATATTCCTGTTAAACTATTTATTATCTTATTCCATACTCATTTCTTTGGTAATATCCTCAAACTGCTCTCCAATCTTCTGCACTTCCCCAAACACCAGTCGAATTCCCTTTTCCGTCAGATACCAGTTCTCTCTCTTTACGTCACTGTCCTGTATCGGACGCACGAAAAACTGTGTTTCCGGATATAAAAGCTGATAGTACAAAAGGCTTCGTCTGGCATGATAAGGCTTGCAGCACAAAATTGCCTTTTTTATTTCCATCCCCAGACAATCCGTTACTTTTCTGGAATAAATGGCGTTTTCATAAGTATACGTTGCCTTATCTTCTCTTAAAATATGTTCTTCTGAAACTTGATTTTTCTTCAAAACTTCTTTTAAAAATTCCCATTCCGTCTCATATTCTCCATCATAAAGCTCCTGTTTTTCCTGTACTCCTGCAAATTTTCCATTTAAAATACTACATTTTCCTGAAGGCAAAATATAAAGTGCTAATCCTTGATGATATAATTTTGCCGCTTCCTCTGCTAACTGAGGAAAACCACTTCCCGGTATAAAAATCATATCTGATTTTTCCGCTTTATCCTCTACAAAAATAAACTCTGTAATCTGATTTAAAAATTTATCGTTCATAAATTATTCCTTTATTCCCAACGGGCATACCTGAAACATTTCTTCTACGATTGCCTGATATTCCTTTAAGTGCTGGGATTTCTTTATTTTCTTCAAGTATTTCTGATTATCTGCAAACAAGTTTCCCATATAAAACCACAATTCTTTCATCTTAAACAAAACATTTTTGTCCCCTGACATGACTTCTGTGTATTCCTCACACAGCTTGTCATGAAAAGCTTTTAGCGTTACCTTTTCTAACACTGTCCCCTTCTGTACCTGCTGTACCAACGCCGGATTTACCAAAAGTCCCCGTCCTAACATCACTTTCTCTATGGAAGGATATTCTTCAAAGAACTTTTCACATTTTGACCGTGTAAATAAATCTCCATTATAACATAAGGAATTTTGACTGCATCTCACCGCCTCTTGAAATTGTTCCATTCTGGGCTCATTCTTGTAATAATCGCTTTGAATTCTGGGATGCACAATCAGTTCTTCCAAAGGAAATCGGTTATAAATCCGAAGCAGTTCTGTAAATTCCTCCGGCTCATCCTTTCCAATCCTTGTCTTAACAGAAATCTTCATATCCAGATTTTCAAATACTTCATCCAGAAATTTCTCAAGCTGGGCAGGAAATTCTAAAAATCCAGAACCCTTCTTTTTCGCTGTTACCGTTCCCGAAGGACATCCTAAATTCAAATTCACTTCTTCATAGCCATATTCTCTTAATTCTTCTGCCAATCGAATAAAATCCTGCGCCTGATTTGTTAAAATCTGAGGCACAAGATGATATCCTTCATTATTGTCCGGCAAAATATCTCTCAATTCCTTTGGTGTCATTAACTTTTTACTTCCCGGCGTTAAAAATGGGGTAAAATATTTATCTATTCCCGGAAAGAATTGATGGTGCACCTGTCTGTAAATATATCCTGTAATTCCCTCCATAGGGGCAAAATAGTACTTCATAATTATCTCCTGTTTTTATACTTTTCAATATTGTACCATTCTCCCCTTTTTATTACAACGAATTTTGTACCCAAAAAGAAGCAATATCCCCGCACCTGTGCAGAGAAATCCCAATGTCTTTCCCTCTGCCTTATAAGAAATTTCAATGGTGCATTTTCCCTTCGGCACTTTTGCGCCTACAAATGCTGTATTTACCTTTTCCACAGAAGTTTTTTCTCCGTTTATGTGTATTTCAAACCCTTCATCATAAGGAATACTAGTAATCAGATATCCTGCTTCTTTATTATTCACACTGCAAATCAGCGTATCGCCTTCTGTTTTTTCCAATTTTAAAGGTGTTTCATAAAGCTTTTCATTCCTTAATTCACTTAAATTTCCGGTAAATACTTCCAGATTAGAAATCTCATATTCGCCCGGTCCAAAAATAAAATCTGCTGTCTGATTTTCCGGATTAAGGGTAACTGTATAGGCAAAAGACTCATTGTGATTGGCATATTCATGAGATTTTGCAGTAAGACGATTGGTCTGCCCGCAAAGCCGTATATACATATCCTTGTCTTTTTTATTCTTCACCTGAAATCTCACGGACAGTAAATCTTCTGTCATAGGCACATCTTTCATCGGTATACTAACTTTTTTCTCTGTTGAAAGAGAAAAACTCCAGCCAAAAGAAGTTTTTTTAATCTGATTTTCTTCTTCGTTGATTTCCAGTATTTCCAAAGGACACGTATTCATAACAGGAAAATCTCCATCATCCCCTGCACTTTCTGTCACCGCTTTCCACAAAAAGGCGGTCTGATTTGCAGGAAAATCCAAGGTCTGATAATTCTTTTTCGACACCACCTCATTGGTTACATACCCTATGGGTGCTGCATGAGAATTTACATAGAGATTTCCGTTTTCTCCTTCTTCTAAAAGTTCATACCCTGCTAAAGGGTGATTTCCAATCACATATTTCACACCCATAAGCTGTAAAAACAATGGATTGTCTGATACAGCCTGCATCATATTATTTCGAAAATGCTCGTTTATATCATAGGTTTCCCTGCGAAATTTATAGTATTCTTCGTTATAGGCAGAGGAATACATGGAAGTAATCCATTGCCTGCTATCCTCTATTCGGTTTATATCCTGCAATTCTTTTTTTCCGCCCTGCTGCTCCTCCATGCGATACCAGCCTGTATCTTTGCCTAAAATTTCTTCTACTTCTGCCTTAGTATCTCTGTCTAAAATCTTTTCATAATCTTCTTTTGGAATAATATGGTCGCTCCCCTTGTTGATTGTCCAACCAGAGCAAAACAAAATCACACAGGAAACCCATACAGCCAAAGGAAACGCTGAAAATCTCTTTCTGATAAGAAAGCAGACCAGCATTACTCCGCAGTCTAACAACGCCCAGAATGTTTTTCCTGCAATCAAGAAAATTGCCGTTATCAGATACGGAAGAATATCCCGAAAAGTGCTTTCCCTTTTCTTAATACGGTCTATGTATTTGGCAACTTCCATACACATAAGCGGAAGAAACGGAATAAAAACCTTTCCCTTATCATAAAGTCCGCCGTTTAATACATATCCCACAAAAGGAATAGTAAAAATCAAAAAAAGGCTGACGGAAAGAAATTTTTCCTGCCATTTTCTCCTGCATATCATGTCGTCAAATAAGGCAATCAACGCCAGTGCAGACATCCCTACACCATGAGGTGTATACAGAAATCGCATAGGCTGAACAGTAAAAAGCGATACTGCCATTTCTGCATGTGAACCGCTTCCGCCTCGACCAAAAAGTACAAATGCCGTAGGAATAAGCAAAATCCCACACAAAAGCACGCTGTGAAGAAGCACACCGGCTAATGAAACGCTATTTTTTAAAAATTCTTTTATTCCTTTCTCTGTAAATTTAGAAGCTCCATAAATTCCCAGCGCCAGAAGTCCGCCTATGCTAAAGAAAAAACTGGTAAGTATCATTCCACACACACTGCATAACAGCAATGCTTTCTTCTTTTCCTCTACATATTTATCCACACCTAAAAAGGCAGCACACAGAAAAGGCATATAATTGACAAACATCAGTTGATTATAGGAATGATACACCAAAGGCGCTGCCAACAGAAACAGAAACGTACATGCCAGAGTAATTCTGTCATCCCATTTCTTCTTTAACCAGCAGTAAAAAATCACCACAGACGCACCATAAGATAAAATGGAGGTAATCTGAATATATAGACTCATGGGAACAAAGGGAAGGAGATAAGAAATCCAAATAATCGGATTAAACAGACCATAATAAGAAAAATTATAAATATTCTGTCCCGCACCTAAATTCCACATAATATCAGGAAAAAGCTGTCCTGTATCGTAAAATCGCTGTCTGAAATAATCCGGCAGTACGCTGTGCTGATTTACCCAATCTAAATCTGAGCCCAAAATTCCGTACTGCAATACAAAAATCCAGCACACTGCCAGACACATACCAAACAGCAGTAAAGGTATTTTAATTTTTTCTGTTTTCTTCATCTGTATCTTCCTTCTGCTCGTGAGACTCTTTTAAAATATAGAGAGGTCTGTGTTTTGTTTCCAAATAAGTTTTTGACAGATATTGCCCTACAATTCCTGTACAAAATAATTGAATTCCACTTACAAAAAACAAGATACAGACTAAAGAAGGCCAGCCCGGAACAGGATCTCCAAATGCCAATGTACGAATAATGATAAAAATAATCAACAGAAAGGAAATTCCGCAGAAAGCAACTCCTGCCACAGATGCCAGTGACAAAGGCGCTACGGAAAAGCCTGTAATTCCTTCTAATGAATAAGCCACCAGTTTTCGTAAGGACCATTTTGTTGTTCCTGCACACCGACTGGTATTTGGAAATTCCAACCATGTAGTGCGAAATCCCACCCATTGAAAAATTCCTTTTGAAAAACGATTATACTCACTCATGGAAAGCACTGCATCTACCATGGTTCTTTTCATCATTCGAAAATCCCTTGCTCCGTTGACAATCTCTGTCTTGGACATTTTGTTAATGACCTTATAAAAACTGTCTGATAAGAAAGAACGAATTTTCGGTTCTCCTTTTCTGTCGCCTCTTTTTGTGGCAACACAATCCCAATCCTCACTTTGCAAAAGCTCATACATCTTTGCCAAAAGTGCAGGAGGATCCTGCAAATCCACATCCATAACAACTCCATAATTGCCTGTGATATGAGAAAGACCTGCATAAATCGCAGCCTCTTTCCCAAAATTTCTGGAAAAAGAAAGATAATTACATCTCTCGTCTTTATCGGATAACGCTCTTAATTCCTGTAATGTTCTGTCGGAAGAACCATCATCCACAAAAAACAGTTCAAAACCCACATAGGACATTTCTTTCATAATTTTTTTCATTTCCATGTAATATACCGGAATTGCTTCCTCTTCATTAAAACAAGGAATTACTATTGATATCTTGTCCATATTGACACCTCATTTTCTTTTGTATAAGGAATTTTATTCTTGCTTGTGATAACTATCCTTTCATCATATAAAATTTCATTCTTGACTTGGTTTATTATAGCAACTAAATCGTATTTTTTTTTAATGAAACTCTGACTTTTTTCTTAATTTTTTGTAAAAAAATTCAAAAATCCCCCTTGAAATAACAAATTTATGCTATTTCAAGAGGGATTTATTTCTTACCCTTATCTGTTATCTGTGTTTTTTTAATGTATACACAAAAATACTTCCTCCTGTAACAAATGCAAGAAACGCTATTCCTAACAAAATTCCAACCTCATTTTCATCCTTTGTTTTTACATTTGTGCTATTATGTACTGTACTCTGTGGTTTCAAACCAGCTGTAGTATTATCATCGTTTCCTCCATCCGGTTTCCCGTTGCCAGACGTGTTATCTTCTGGGTTTATATGCGTTGCGTTCTTCGGTTCTACTACAACACTTCTGTTAATGGATGTCTTATTTCCTGCAAAATCTGTAACCTCATAAATAAGTTCATATTCACCTGCTATACTAGTATTGACTTTACCCGTTATAATAATATTCTTTGTGATGTCACCGTCTACATTGTCAACCGCACTTACTCCTTCCCACTCATCAAAACAATCTCCCTCTTTTAATTTTGTATCTGTCGGAACTGTTAAAATCGGTTTTTCTGTATCATATTGTACATTTATATAATGCACATTTGTTCTGGAAAATCCACCATTATCATCTGTAACTTCTGCATACCAGCCATTCATTCCTTCTTCTGCTGTTTCCCAAACATAGGAAGCATCGGTTCCGCTTTTAACATCTGTTACACTGCCAATTACATCATCATTATAAACATTCACATTTAAACTGGTTGTTTCTAAAGTTTTTATTTCCGGCTGAATACCAAGCTCTGCAAAAGGAATTTCAAACGTTTCTGCATCATTTAGATTTGCATCTTCGATGCAAAATTCATTTCCAACATTGGGATTTTCTGACGGTTTCGCATCATAATCCCCATAGTTTTCATATTCCGTACCGCCATGAGAAGGAGAAAATGTACGAATAATAATTTTTTCATTATCTAAGTCAAAGTGCATCAATCTCATATATCCTGCACCACCCTCAATTAAGCCCTGATAGTCAAATAATAAATTGTAAACCTCTCTCTGTGTTCCATCTTCATTAACAAAAGTATCTACCGTTGTTTTTGCATTATGATAATGACCGGATAAAACCATACATACATTTTCATTTTTTGCAACAACCTCATCATGAATACGCTGTGGTTCTTCTCCTAATCCCCCACTTGCTAAAAGATATTCATGGAAATTCAAAATTGCCTTTCTCTCCGGATATTGTGCCAATACATCATTCATCCATTGAATTTCCTCATCTCCAATTCCCCAGCCCATATAAATCATTATGAAATCAATTCCACCAACAGTAATCAAATCGTAATGTCCCCGATTATCTTTATAGCTCTCCCCATACCATGGATTATTTTCATAACGGCTTTCTCCAAAATATTGCTGATAATTTCCATAATCACCATTGAGATGTCCTACATCATGATTGCCTGCAAGAATTCCATAAGGAAACTCTGCATCATCTAATTTCTGATACGCTTCGTCAGCCTGAACCCATTCCTTTTGATTTGGTTCGTCATCAATAATATCTCCATCATGGAACAAGTACTGAATATTCATTCTTTCCCGATTTCCTAATAGCCAATTATGAATATTCAACTGATGCTGATACGCTCCGTCTACCGTCTGATCTTGATTGTCTTCATAATCCTCGTTATAATATTGCGTATCGCTTTCTACTGCAAATGTAAAATCATACTCGTTTCTTGGTGTATCATTCTCATTGAAGGTTTCAACATTGTCCGGTGTTTCATTAATAGAATAATTTGAAGCTCCTGAATTTTCATCATACTGTGTAGGTGTATACCCTTCTCCATTCTGTACAATGACATTCACCTTGCCATCTAAAATATGGTCTTTTAACGTTACATCTCCTGTTAATTTCATTCCTTCTTCTATGATTGTCTGTTGTGCCTCTATTTTTTCCCACTGTTCTAAGGCTGTATTATATACATACATAAATGTCTTTTCATTGTTACTATTTCCAGACCATTCTAAGGAAATAACTGTATTCTCATCTACTGTATCATCTAACTGAAGCTGGAAGCTGTCATACGGAAAACCATTTCCTATATTTTCTTCAAAAGCTTTTTCTACTATTCCACTTTGATTGCTAATTCCGCTATCTTTCACAATGTTTTTGTCGCCCAACTGATATCGTTCACCTTTTTTTAAAGTAACTGTCATATCATCATTTGTTTCATCTGTTGGTTTTATCGACAATATTGGAGCAGTCTGTACTGTTGTACCATTTTCAGGCAAAACATTTTCATCTATGGTTGCTGACTCTACCGGTGTGGTAAAATGAATTTCTTTTTCTGCCATATTTCCTACTTCATCTCTACCTGTAATCTGAATAATATGTTCTCCCTGCTTCATTTCCAGTGCACGAAATTCATACGGAACTGAAATACTCTTACCATCTAAAAGTACCGCCATAGATACTTGATTACTAATTGTATCTTTTACCTCTGCTTCAATTGTTCCGCTATGGTACAGCTTTCCTTCTTCTATATTACTGATAATTTCCGGTGCCGTATTATCTACTCTTACAGAAATTTGGCTTTTTCCATTGGAAATTACATGTTCACCATCTGTTTCCTGTGTTGTATCCCACAAGTATCGTATTGCATCAAAATCGGTATCTTCTAAGTGAAAAGTAGCATATAATATTTCATATTTTGATGTTCCGTCTCCCATAGAAATATCGGTTTCCTGCGATGGTATGGATACATCTATCATCGGCGCTTGATCCATATTATCATGCTCAACAGCCCCCAAGCCTTTTTTCGCCTGATAAGAAATTGGAAATAATGTCTTTCCGTTTGGCAATATCAAGCGAATATTCCGAATGGTAAAGTCATCATTATTTTCTATATTATGCTCCAGAACATTTGCCTTATTTCCCGCATGAAATTCTACGGTAATTGTCTTATTTTCTACGTCAAATTTTTCCGCATGAATATCGTATACATAGGTAGCCACATCACTATAAGTTCCCTCATTGAATACTCCTACAACTTCTCCATCAACGGCTACCGCATTTTTAAAAAATACATCTGTATCAGTTGCCTCAAAGGCAATTTTTCCATTTCCATTAATTGATTTCTGTGATTTTTCAGAAACATCCACGCCGTCAATCTGTAATTGATTGCCGTTTGCAATAATTTGCTGTTTATCGGTAACAATATCCCCGTCTTTCAAATTTAAGCTTTCCATTATTTCTGCATCTGTATTATAAATTTCTTTTTCTTCTGTCTGAATGGTAGAATATCCATCGCTTACTTCAAAATAGTATGTAAAGTTTTTCTTATTTAACAAATCCACATTACTTAATACTTTTTCAAATTGGTTTTCTCCGCTGCGAACCAGCTTATAGCTTTCAAATTGGGATTGATTATTATTTTTTAGATATAGCATCACTGTTTTAATTGTAGTTTCATTTGAAAAAGCCTCTACTGAAAACGGAAATGACTCTGTTGAATTATCAAAGGCTGTACCTGTATGGTCCACCACTTTTGGGGAATCTGCTGGTACTGTCAACTGCGCCTGATAAGTTGCCTTTTCTTTATCAGTAATTGTCCCTGGCGTAGGTTCTGCCTCATCACTTGTCATAACTGTTTGAAAAATGCCATTGGTAT
>ENA-OWPJ01001022-OWPJ01001022.1-human-gut-metagenome-genome-assembly--contig:-NODE-1022-length-14868-cov-4.50604_pt1 | contig 14868 bp, 16 predicted proteins | sample MGYA00248264_ERZ651846 | MGnify/ENA primary metagenome ERZ651846 (study PRJEB26924, sample SAMEA4378271) | human gut metagenome | biome: human gut; feature: human-associated habitat; material: faeces...
AATTCACTAGATATCACTTTTCATTGTTGTCAATACCCTTAACTTATTGGCATTGGAGTAATATCTATGGTTTTTTCTTTTATGCAGTATCCTGGGTTTGTATAAATAATATATTCATAAAAAAAGCACAGATGTATATTCATCCATGCATATTTTTTTGTTATTGTTTCTCTATTAACTTTTTATTTTTACGCCATGCCTGTATTGGTACATAGATGATACCTATGATTAAAATCAATGGAATCAAGATACCAACAGGTATATCAAATTTATCCAGATATCCCTGTACGAAGATATATAAAACGATAATTGGCAGAATATAGGATATATAGAAACGAAGCGCTTTTGGGAATTTTAAACCCTTTCCAGTGTTTGCTTCTTCCATGAAATTATCCCATCCCCATCCATAACGAAATGTACAGAATAACAGATACATCAAAGAACCTAGTGGCAGCATATTGTTTGATACAATGAAATCTTCTAGATCTTGTATCGTAGATTTCGCACCTAATGGTTCAATAAAACTTAATAGGTTAAATCCTAGTGCACATGGTAAGGATAATACCAGAATCGCCACAAAGTTGACCATAACAGCTTTTTTTCTTGTCCATCCTAAATCCATCGCAAATGCAACAATATTTTCAAATACCGCAATAATGGTTGTCAGTGCCGCAAAAGACATAAACAGGAAGAACAAGGTTCCCCATAAACGACCACCTGGCATTACATTAAATACATTTGGCAAAGTCACAAATACCAGTCCTGGACCACTGCCAGCATCTACATGAAATGCAAAGCATGCTGGAAAGATAATCAAACCAGCCACAAAAGCTACCATTGTATCCAATACACAAACGTTGATACTTTCACCTAATAAACTGCGGTCTTTTCCGATATAGCTTCCAAAGATAGCCAGCGCACCAATACCCAGACTTAAAGTGAAGAAAGCCTGTCCCATTGCCGCAAATATCGCATCCCATAAGCCATTTTCCATCATCTTGCCAAAATCAGGTACCAGATAGAATTTTAATCCTTCCATTGCATCAGGCAATGTTACACTACGTACAACCAGTACGATCATGACGATAAACAAACAGCTCATCATATATTTACTAATTTTTTCAACACCATTTTGAAGACCTTTACTGCAAACAAAGAATCCAATGATGGTAATTGCCACCATCCAGAACAGGTTCTCATAAGGACTTGATAACATATCGGAAAATCCTTGTGTGACAGCTTCACTGGTTTTTCCACTAAAATCACCACTTGCCATCTTTACACAATAATTTAACATCCATCCGCCAACGGTTGTATAAAACATCATCAACAGGTAATTACCGCCCATACAAACATATTTGATCAAATGCCACTTTGTACCCTTTGGCTCCAATACATCAAATGATTTAGCGGCGGATTTCTGAGATGCCCTTCCTACAGAAAACTCCATAACCATGATCGGCAATCCTAAGATAACCAAGAATACCAAATACAGCAATACAAATGCTGCCCCTCCATATTGTCCTGTTATATAAGGAAATCTCCATACATTTCCCAGACCGACAGCACAGCCTGCCGATATCAGAATAAACCCAAGACGAGAGGAAAATTTCTCTCTTTTCATAAACTTTTTCACTCCACTCTATTCTTATTTATTTTATAGGCGCAAGTCCGTTATGTCAAATAGTTATTTTTTACTTTTTACATATTCTTCATCAAGTGTTCACATACCCTTCATAAACTGGTTGTATTATATAGGTACAGACAAAGAAATGTCTGTAATCATGGTAATGAATCATATTCCTCATTGTGGATATATGTTTTCCAAAATAATTTCATTACCTTCCCTCATCCTTTGGCTCCTGTCCCCTTGCATGGAGCCTTTTTTGTGATAGTGATTTATAATCTTTTCTAAAATCATGGTACGCTTTCTTGGAAAAAGTAAAACAGACGTGCTATACTTATGGTTGAGATGAGGTGTGTATGAATGGAAATGCATAGAAATACGCGCTGCTGGTGTGGCAGTGGAAAAAAATACAAACAATGTCATGAAAAATTCGATTTAAAGCTGGCAGAACTTGCCAGAGCTGGAAAGACGATTCCTGATCGTTCTTTAATCAAAAGTGAACAGGATATTCAGGGTATCAAAAAGAGCGCAAAAATCAACACAGGAGTATTAGATCATGTTGCGAAACATATCAAGGCTGGTATGAGCACAGATGATATTGATACACTGGTTTATGAGTATACAGTAAGCCATGGCGCAATCCCAGCACCCCTTGGCTATGAAGGATTTCCAAAGAGTGTTTGTACATCATTGAATGATGAAGTATGTCATGGTATCCCAAGTAAAGATATTATTTTAAAAGAGGGAGATATCATTAACGTGGATGTGTCTACCATCTATCATGGCTATTATAGTGATGCTTCCCGTATGTTTATGATTGGTGAAGTAAGTGAAGAAGCAAAACGTCTGGTTCAGGTCACAAAGGAATGTTTGGAAATTGGTATCAAAGCTGTGCGCCCATGGGGAAATGTAGGCGATATCGGTGCAGCAATTCAGGAATATGCACATCAAAACGGATATAGTGTCGTGATTGATTTCGCAGGACATGGTGTTGGTAATGAATTCCATGAAGATCCAATTATTCCACATGTGGGAAGAAAAGGCAATGGCATGGTATTGGCACCTGGCATGGTGTTTACTATTGAACCAATGATTAATGAAGGCGACTATCATTTGTATATTGATGAAGATAATGGATGGACATCTTATACGAAAGATGGAAAACTGAGTGCACAATGGGAACACACATTGCTTGTGACGGAACATGGTATAGAGATTTTAACATATTAATGAAAAAAACAAAGACATATAGGTATGAATGTCTTTGTTTTTTTGTTGTTATTGTATGGTCATACAGGCTTGTGCTTCATCAATTGTAATCGTTTGATACTGGCTGGAGTTTGTACAAATAACAGGCACTGTTGTATCATATCCGGCTGTTTGAATTTGTTTAAAGTCAACTTTCATTAATTTATCTCCTTGATTAACGTGTTGATTTAATTGTACAAACACTTCAAAAGGCTTTCCTTCAAGTTCTACTGTATCAATACCAACATGAATCAGAATTTCTTCACCTGTATCAGCTTTTAAACCAATCGCATGTTTGGTATCTGCTAATACAACGATGTTGCCACTACATGGGGCATATATGATATCATCTTCTGGAAGGACTGCAAAGCCTTTTCCCATCATACCGCTTGAGAATGTTTCATCTTTTACTTGATCAAGGGAGATGATTTTACCTATTAATGGTGTTTTGATTGTGGACTCTTTCGCATTGCTTTGTTTGCCTTTTTTCATACCAAGGAAGAATGCTAAAACAGCAGCAATTATGAATGTTGAAATGATACAAACGCACATGAGTAATAGATTTGTAATGGTGCCATCTGGATTTGCGTAAACAGGCAGGGATGTAATACCTGGCATAACGAAGGCAAAACATTTTGCGCCTAAAAGAGTTGTTAAAGCACCACCAATACCATTGGCAATCATTGCAGCGATTAATGGTGTTTTGTTTACTACATTCACTGTGAATAAGGCAGGTTCAGAAATACCAAGAAAAGCGGAGAAACTTGTTGTTAAGGCAGCAGCTCGCATTTTAGCATCCTTCATGTGTAAAGCAGCTCCAAAAGAGGCACCAGATTCTGCCATATTATGACAGAATGAAATTGGAAGAAGATAATCATAGCCTAGGGTTGTGATATTCGTAATTTGAATAGGAGAAGTTGATTGATGCATACCACAAAGTACAATTAATGGCATAAAGAAACCTAACAAAAATCCTGCAAATATGCCAAGTGTATCAAACATCCATACAATACCATCAGCTAAATAAATGCCACCATACGCTCCAATTGGCGCAAGAATCAAATATGTTAATGGTATAGTAATGATGAGTGCTGCTGTTGGAACAATTACCATCTTTAAAACGTTTGGAATAAATTTATCAATGAATTTATAGACAATAGAAAGCAGACCAACACCTAAAATAACTGGGAAAACAGAATCTGCATATTGGAATACTGGAACACTGAAACCTAAGAAAGTAAATGGAGAAGTTTCAGCACCAACAGCTGCAACAAAGGTTGGATACATTAAAGCACCAGCAACACAGATACCTAAAAATTCATTTACTTTGAATTTTCTAGATGAAGATATGGCAAGTAAAAATGGTAAAAAATAGAATGGAATATCTGAAATCAAATTCAGTATGACGAAAGTTCCACCATCTGTTGGAAACCAGCCAAAGCCATCAATCATGGCGATGATACCTTTTAACATACCACCAGCTACCAAAGCAGGTAAAATTGGAGAGAAAATACCTGTGATGATATCAAGAACCATATTGATATTTATTTTCTTATTAGAAGCTGGTTGGATAGTATTATCATGATTTAACAATGGTTCAATTTCGATGAAAACATCACCAACCATAGGACCAATAATGACCTGATACTGATCGTTTTTTATTTGTGTACCAAGCACACCATCTAATTGTTCAATAGCTTTCATATCGGCTAAAGCATTATCTTTTAAATTAAAACGAAGTCTTGTGACACAATGTAATGCTGTCTGAATATTATTGCTGCCACCAAGCAATGTGATGATTTGTTTTGCTAATTCTTTATTTGACATGATCTTATCCCAATTCCTTTCCATTTGTTGCTATACATTTTTGATACCAGTAGAAACTATCTTTTTTATAACGTTTTCCACTGCCTTTGCCACCATTATCTAAATCAACATAAATGACACCATACCGTTTATCCATTGTAAGTGGACCACAAGATACTATATCTATGATTCCCCACATTGTATAACCAATTACTTCAACACCATCGATGATTGCTTCTTTCATTTGCTCAATATGTGTTTTCAAATAATCAATACGATATGGATCATGAATCTTACCATCTTTTTCTAAAACATCTCCAGTACCTAATCCATTTTCAGCAATGATGATTGGTAAGCCATAGCGATCATACATTTGATTTAAAGAAATTCTTAATCCAATTGGATCTTTCTGCCAACCCCATTCACTTGTTTCCAAATATGGATTTTTGTTTGCCATGATCAAATTACCTGCGGTTTTCTCCCATGTTTGTGAATTAGTAGAAACTTGTGAAAAATAGTATGAGAAACTAAGGAAATCCACAATACCTGCTTTTAGGATTTCATCATCCCCATCTTCGAATTGTATATCGATATCAAACATATCAAAATATCGATCCATATAGGCAGGATATACCCCTCTTGCCATAATATCTGTGTAAAACCAGTTGGAATATTGCTGATCCTGCATTGCTTGTAATGCATCTTCTGGACGACATGTAGCTGGATAAGTTTCAAATCTTGCAATCATACCGCCTATTTTTGAACCTGGCAGCATTTCATGGCATAATGCTACCGTCTTTGCATTGGCAATAAACTGATGATGCAGGCATTGAAAAATAGACTGATTCATATTTTCTTCTTCATCCTGTATTAAACAAACACCATCCCATGGAGCAAAACGACCTGCGTTAAATTCATTAAAAGGAAGCCAGTAATCAACCAAATCGCCTAGTTCTTCAAACAAAGTTTTAGCATATCTTACATAGAAGTCAATTGTCTTTCGATTTTTCCATCCACCATATTTCAATACAAGATTCACAGGGATATCATAATGCAGAATTGTCGCAAAAATCTTCATGCCATATTTTTTACATTCCTGAAACATATCTTTATAATAAGTGATACCTTCTTTATTAGGCATTTCATCATCCCCATTAGGATAAATACGTGACCAGCAGATAGAAGTTCTAAAGATTTTCATACCCAGTTCGTGAAATAAAGCAATATCTTCTTTATAATGATGATAAAAATCTATACCTCTGCGGTTAGGATAATAGGTTGTATCCATATCTTTTAAAGCCTGGTCAAATTCTGCTTTTGAAAAAGGAGAATTATGATGCTTTTCCTCAACTTGTTCATGATTCCATGCGGGATCAAGATAGCGTAAATCTTGTGTGGAGATACCTTTTCCTCCTTCTAAAAAGCCACCATCAGCTTGTGAACAAGCGATTGCGCCACCCCATAAAAAATTGTCGTCAAATCCGTTTTTCATTTCAAACTACCTCTCTTTCGTTTGAATTAGCTAATTCTTAATGATATTATAATGTTGGAAATAAGTTTTTAAAATGTCATAATATTTGACTATTTATGTCATTTTCACAGATGGAGGATTATATGAATATTCATGATCTTGAAGAGTTCTTACATTTGAATACTGCAGGAGAACGTTGGCATTTAGCTCATCCAGGAGAGTTAAGTCCTTTTTATGAAAGATTGCGACTAGATGATTATCGGGGACAGAAATGTTATTACTTTGACTTTATTAATACTTTAAAATCAGACCAGATTGGTATTATCAAAGAATCACGCTATACAACCATTCCACCCCATCATCATAAAGATATGGAATTGAATTATATCTATGAAGGAAAATGTACTTTTGTGATCAATGGAAAAGAAGTTGAAATGCATCAGGGTGATTTATGTATTTTTGACACAAATGTTGTACATAGTGCTACCAGTTTAAAAACAGAAAAGGATATCGTCATCAATATCGTTTTTCGTAAAGAGTTTTTTAACAGCGTATTTTTAAGTAGAATGTCACAGAAGGGAATTCTTACATCCTTTTTACTAAATGCGATATCCAAAAATCGCAGGCATGATCAATATATCATTTTTAAAACACAAGAGAACTTTAAGGTACATACCCTGATTCAATATTTGTTATGTGAATATTTTGGTCCAAGTAAATGTTATCAAGAATTAATAAAAACCTATGTTTCAGCAATATTTCTAGAATTAATCAATACATTATATGATGATCAGGAAAAATTCAGCGATGATGAAAATAATCAAACGACGCTAATACCAGTATTAAATTATATTGAAGAAAACTATAATCGTTGTCACTTAGAAGATGTATCAGAAAAATTCGGATATAATCCTAATTATTTAAGCAATATGTTAAAGAAAAAAACAGGAATGTCATTTATCGAGATTAAAACGTCACAACAAATGACAGAGGGAGCTTTTCTGCTTGCTAATTCAAAACTTACTATTAATGAAATAATATATAAAGTTGGATGTAATAATGTGAATTTCTTTTATAAGAAATTTAAGTCATTTTATGGAATGACACCAAAAGAATATCGTATGAATGTAAATGAACATTACCATTTTGGATAGGAAAGATGTGAAAATCATATTTTTGATTGAGTTTCTTTATCGCATACGGTATACTTATGTACAAAATGAGGTGAAAAGCTATGAGAGTAATTATACAAAGAGTTGCCCATGCCAGCGTAAAAGTAGATGGAGAATATACAGGGAAAATCGATCAGGGATTTATGCTGTTAGTTGGTATTACACAGACAGATACCATCGATATCGTAAAGAAAATCGCAAAGAAATGCGCAGAATTACGTGTATTTGAAGATGAAAATGGTAAAATGAATAAGGGCTTATCTGATGTGAAGGGAAAGATTCTTTCAATATCACAGTTTACACTCTATGCGGATTGTAAAAAAGGAAGAAGGCCAGGCTTTGAAAGAGCCGCAAAAGGGGATGTCGCAAAGCCATTATGGGAGGCATTTAACGAAGAAATCAGGAGTTATGGATTAGAAGTAGAAACTGGAATCTTCGGTGCAGATATGAAAGTAGAATTATTAAATGATGGACCTGTCACCATTATATTAGACAGCGCAGAAATGGGATTGGAGTGATCTTATGAGTGAAGTAGTTTATGGAAGCGAAATCGCAAAGGATATTAAAGAAAATCTAAAAGTAAAAATCGATCAGTTAAAGGCAGAAGGTAAACGTATCCCAAAATTGGTTGTTGTTCTGGTTGGTGACAATCAGGCAAGCTTGTCCTATGTACGTGGAAAAGAAAAAGCATGTCAATTTGTTGGTATGGAAAATGAATTAATTACCTTGCCAGAAACCACAACACAAGAGGAATTATTATCATTGATTGAACGTTTGAATTTAGATACTGCTGTAGATGGTATTTTAGTACAATTGCCATTACCAGCACATATCAAAGAAAAGGATATCATTCATGCCATTGATCCTAATAAGGATGTGGATGGATTCCACCCTTGTAATGTGGGTAAATTAATGTTGAATGAAGAAACATTTGTATCTTGTACACCGAAAGGTATTATTCGTATCTTAGAAACGATTGGATATGATGATTTAAGTGGAAAACGTGCTGTTGTAGTTGGCCGCAGTAATATTGTGGGAAAACCGATTGCACAATTGCTGTTAAATAAAAATGCGACAGTGACAATTTGTCATTCACGTACACAGGATATCGAAAATGTTTGTAAAGAAGCTGATATCCTTATTGCGGCAATTGGCAAAGCTAAATATATCAATCGTAACTGGGTAAAAGAAGGCGCCGTTGTGATTGATGTTGGGATTAATCGTGATGAAAATAATAAAATGTGTGGAGATGTTGATTTTGAGGATGTAAAGGAAGTATGTAGCTATATCACACCTGTGCCAAAAGGTGTAGGTCCAATGACCATCGCAATGCTTCTGGAAAATACATTACAGTCTTATCATAAAAGAGAGGGATAAAGGAGGGATATTATGCCAATCCAGGATTATGATTTAAACGACATCGTGGAAATGAAAAAAGAACATCCATGTCATAAATCGAAGTATTGGAAAATTATCAGAATGGGTGCGGATATTCGTATCAAGTGCCTGGGATGTGGGACAAGCGTGCTATTCCCACGTGTACAGTTTGAAAAAAAATTAAAACGTATTATAGAAAAGGCTCCAAAAGAGGAACCAAAAGAATAAATATTATAGGAACCATGTAAAGTGGTTCTTTTTTAATCTAAATGTATCATGCGCAAATATAATAGAATAAAATAATGTTTTTTATATTTGATTTGGTTATAATGATAAATGTAAGACAAAGTTAATTGTGAAAGGCAAGAAAGGAGTGATAAAATGTTACAAAGAGGTGTATCATATTACGATATTTGGAAAATTGTGGATAAGTATTTTCCGGTTTATGTGGAAAAAAATATTTTAGAAGGTTGTGATGATCAAACGATATTATGTAGATCAAATCCTTTTGATTATTTAAATCGTAACCATTTCATTAGGTCGGTTATCATAGATTTGCAAAGAAAAGGAAAATTTGACTATGATGATTTTGATGAAAAATTATGGGCTTTGCTTAATGATTTAATAGCATGTGATAATTGGAGAACGGATTCACTTTTTAAGTATTTGATCAACAGTTTATTTTCCCCAATAAGGGATTCTTATGCTTATGATATTTTTCAAAAATTTATCAAAAATCATCAATTATCAAATTATGAGGAAGTGTTTATGCTTCACGATTATCACGAATATACATTTGATAAACGTTATTCAATTGACTATTTTGATTTGAATATGTTTTTCCTACAATACTATCCAGAGTATGCTTCATATTATAAAAAATTTGCAATGCAATATTATGGAGATGATACAAATTCAGATTTCATTTATTATGGAATATTTTGCTTGATTTTTCAACAAAACGACCATGATTTTGAATACAAAAGGTTTATAGATTTTCTGAGTGATATAATTAAACTTCCAACATCAGGTGGTATATCACCACTAGGGATGATGATGTATGGATGCAATGGTGTTGTGCCAAAGTTATTTATGGAGCGTATAATCTCTGAAGATGAAAAAAATATGATTTATCATTTGCTGGGTATCGAAGAAAGGATAAGTTATAAACGATAAGCTTAAAAAACGCAGGATATAGGATAACAGAGTCTGTAATTTCATTTGATTACAGACTTTTTTATATACAAATAATCAAAATTATAAGATAAAAAGTAATATATACTTGATATTATGTCACAATAGTATTAATATGTAATCAGAAAGAAGGCGATGGAATGGCGAAAAATCTAAAATTAAAGTCGGCAAGGGCAGCACTTGATTTGACACAACAAGAGTTGGCTGAAAAAGTCGGTGTCACCCGGCAGACGATGAATGCGATTGAAAAAGGCGATTATAATCCAAGTATTAAATTATGCATCGCCATATGTAAAGTATTGAATAAAACCCTAGATGAATTATTTTGGGAAGAATAGAGAGGAGTCTTGAAAGATGAAAAATAATTTTGACGAACGCCAGCTTCAAATCAGAGGCGATATATTCAAACATGCATGTATATTATTTATTATATTTCTTACCCTGGATGTCATATACAGCTCATTGCTGGATGGTGCCCATGTATTTGGTACAATTACTGGTGGAGTGATTATTATAATGACAATTGCATTAGCTTCTATAGAAATGATAAAAAAAGAAGTTTATGTGGATATGTTGAATCAGCAAAATAAAATCGCCATATTGATGGGAGCTGCAGGAAGTGTTGCTTTAATATGTAATGTGATAAGTATTATAAGAGAAAAAAAGCCAATGATTCTACAACATGAAATTCAGGCAAGCTATGGTATGTTATTTATAGATGTATGCATCATACTTATATGTGTTGTATTTTACATTCATGAAAGTAAAACAAAAGAATGTGAATAGATAAAAGAGTACAAACAAATGCAGTATCATTATGAAAAGGAGTGGAAAACTATGGATGAATTTGATGAAAGACAAGTATTATTAAGAGGAAAAATTGCAGTACAAACAGTGATTGTGACAGTGGTAATGTTGCTGGCTGCTGCATTTATCACAGATTTTGGTATTTATGATATTGAAAAAGAAATTGGATTTTCTGATTTTATGATTATTGCATCATGCTTTATCATTACATTTATCTCTGTAAATTCAATATTAAGAGGTGCCTATTTTGGCTTATTATCAAGAGATCGAGAAAAGATGATACGTTATATCTTTACAGCGTTGGCAATGGTGGAAATAGGACTTTCTATATTTGATATCATACGGGGAGAATCATTATCACCAGTTTCCATTATGTCTATTATTATGATGGCTTCTATATCAGTGTGTCTGTGGATGAAACGCAAAGAGGTGGCATAACGTGAATCGCAAAAACGATTTATGGGTGTATAAATGTATGGTGGGAGTACAACTTCTATATATGATCATTGCTATCATTTGGGGGATCTATGTGATTTGTAGAGAAGATGTGTGGCTGTTTCCAAAAGTATTGATTATATGCGTATTACTATTAGGTATATGGATGATACGATTGCGTTTAAGAGATATGAAGGTCATCTTATCCAATGCTGTGATGATTGATGAACCTAATAAAAAGATGTTTTCATTTATGATGGGCATTAGCATGCTTATATTGATTTTGGCTATTTTACGATTTGATGAAAACGGCTATTCGCTGATTGTATCCTCCATACCACTTGTAGTACTTAGCTATGATACACCCGTATGTGCGATGAGGAATGACCAATTATATTTTGATAGTCATTGGTATTCATTTATGGATATACGTGATATTTACTTTGACCAAAGAAAAAAATATACAACAGTGATATTTTATACGGATAGAAATCGCTATGGCGCAAAGTTTCATACAGATGGCTTAGCATATTTAAAACAAGTGTTTGATCAGAAAGGATTAACATATGAATAATGCATATATACGATTGATGATATTCTTATATACCGCTGAGAAATCCACAGTTGATTTTGAAATCGCAATGGTATTGTTGAAAAACTACAACCGCTTTCCTGATATATTGATTGAAGATATCGCAAAACTTGCGAATACAACACCTGCCTCTGTGACTAAATTCTGTCATAAATTAAAATATAAAAATTTTAAAGAATTAAGAAATGATTGTTATAGTTATGAAGATCATCGCTATATTGACAATCAGCTTCAAATTGCAGAAACAGATTATCAGAAAGCATGTGAGCATTATCTAGAAAACGAACAAAAAAATCTTTCCTTTTATATGCAGTATCATGATGAACAAATGATATTTGAAATCGCAAAAAAGATGCAGAAAGAAAAGGAAATCAGTGTGATTTATACGCCTTATAGTTATATCTGTGTACATGTACTGAGAAGTTTTTTAGAACCTTATGGGATACAGGTACATGGAATTATGCGAGATTTAGATGAAGATTTTATGGAAACACGTTTACAGAATACGGCTTTATTCTGGGTTATCAATTTACAAGGAGAATGGATCAATGCACATAAAGACTGGCTGTTGAAACAAAAAGCCAAAGGGAAAGAACTTGCAATTATTACTGCCACATATGATGATGGTTTTAAAGAATTAACACCATATATTTTCCCATTTCAATTCCGTGATACGATATTAGATACCGCAATGCAGATATCCTGCCTATTTGTGAAAATTGCATTTGCATTCGCAAATTTTACAAAAATGGAAAAAAGCTAATCATCCAAATGAGAAAATTCCTGTTATACTGAAATCATGAAAGAGGAGGTATAGCAAGATGAAAAGATTTTTAGATTGTAATTTTTCTGATATGGAGGCAATGAACAAGCAAGAGTTGTTGGAGTCATTAGAAGCAAGCGAAGGAAGAGTATTGATTGCAGAGTGCTCATTATGTAATGAAAGCCTGTTGTCACCAATGACGAATGCGGAAATCAGCGCAGCATTTGGCGCAGATATTCTGTTGTTGAACATGTTTGATGTCAATCATCCTAAAATTGATGGGATCACAGGTGTAGAGGATAAAGATGTTATCCGTGAACTAAAACGTTTAACTGGACGTTTAATTGGTGTGAACCTGGAACCAATTGATAAAAGTGAACAGACAATCGGGGAAATTAAAACCATTTGTGAAGGACGTCAGGCAAGTGTAGAAACAGCTTTAAAAGCAAAAGAACTTGGTATTGATTTTATCTTATTGACAGGTAATCCGGGTACTGGGGTATCAAATCAAACAATTGTGGAAAATCTGAAAAAGATGAAAGAAGTTGTTGGGGATGATATTGTTTTAATGGCAGGTAAAATGCATGCCGCTGGTTCTAAAAAAGAAGCTGGTGAAAATATCATCACAAAAGAAGTTATCAAAGATTTTGTGGAAGCAGGTGCAGATGTTATCTTGATTCCTGCGCCAGGAACAGTGCCTGGTATCACATTGGAATATGTGAAAGAAATGATTGCTTATGCTCATTCCTTAGATGTAATGACACTAACATCTATTGGAACATCACAAGAAGGTTCTGAAGATTCTACTATTCGTGATATCGCATTGATGTGTAAAATGTGTGGAACAGATCTTCACCATATCGGTGATGCCGGCTGGGCACCTGTTGTACCTGATGGTATTATGGCTTATAGTATTGCGATTCGTGGAAAACGTCACACTTACGCAAGAATGGCAAGATCAATTAACCGATAAGAAAAAATGGCATTTGTCCGGTATGGATGAATGCCATTTATCCTTTGAGGCAGGAAGGATTATAAAAAAAGTTAAATATTATTGAAGATATTGTGATAAATCAATTGGAAAGCTACATAATCCATGAAAATAACCTTGCATAACAACGAAAAAAAAGATAGAATGATATGGCGAGAGGAATGATAAAATATGCCATTAACAGCAGGAATCGTTGGACTTCCAAACGTAGGAAAGTCTACATTATTTAACGCAATCACAAAAAGTCAGGTAGAAGCAGCAAACTATCCATTTGCCACAATACAGCCAAACGTTGGTGTGGTAGAAGTACCAGATCATCGAATTGATCGTTTAGTAGAATTATTTCATCCTAAAAAAACGATTTATACAACTTTTGAATTTACAGACATTGCCGGTCTTGTAAAAGGGGCAAGTAAAGGAGAAGGTTTAGGGAACCAGTTCTTAAGCAATATCCGTTTAACAGACGCCATTTGTCATGTAGTACGTTGTTTTGAAGATGATGATATTACACATGTAGAAGGAAATGTGGATCCTATCCGTGATATTGAAATCATTAATCTGGAATTGATCATGGCAGACCTTCAGACAATTGACAATCGTTTAAGCAAAGTAGAACGTAAAGCTTTGACAAATAAAGATAAAGACAGCGTGAAAGAAGTTGCAGTTTTAAAAAAATTAAAAGAAGCATTAGAAGCTGGAAAGGCCGCAAGAACAGTTGATCTTGAAAAAGAAGAACTGGATATCGTGAAAGCATTCAGTTTATTAACATTAAAGCCAATGATTTATATCGCTAATATGTCTGATGTGGAAATTGCGGAACCAGAAAGCAATGAATATTATCAGAAAGTAAAAGCATACGCAGAAAGTGAACATAATGAAGTTGTTCCTGTATGTGCAAAAATTGAAGAAGAATTAAGTGGTCTGGATAAAGAAGAAAAGAATGAATTTTTACAAGAATTAGGTATTCCAGAAAGCGGCTTGGATAAGGTGATTAAAACAGCTTATCGTATCCTTGATTTATGCACATTCTTAACAGCAGGAGAAGATGAATGTCGTGCATGGACATTCAAAAAAGGTATGTTGGCTCCACAATGTGCAGGTGTTATCCATACAGATTTTGAAAAAGGTTTTATCCGTGCAGAATGCTACAAGTTTGAAGATATTGATGAGCTGGGTAGTGAGCTTGCGGTAAAAGAAGCAGGAAAATTACATCTTGAAGGTAAAGAATATGAAGTTCAGGATGGCGATGTATTGCATTTCAGATTTAATGTATAGAAAGTGCGAAAGCACTTTTTCTTTTGCGAAAAGTAATGATTAATTTTAAGATTTTAGAAAAAAATATAAGAATTTATGCTTTTTATAACAAACCCTTATCTTTTGTGTAT
>ENA-OWPJ01001031-OWPJ01001031.1-human-gut-metagenome-genome-assembly--contig:-NODE-1031-length-14777-cov-6.74997_pt1 | contig 14777 bp, 19 predicted proteins | sample MGYA00248264_ERZ651846 | MGnify/ENA primary metagenome ERZ651846 (study PRJEB26924, sample SAMEA4378271) | human gut metagenome | biome: human gut; feature: human-associated habitat; material: faeces...
TTCCGGAGGGAATCGTGATCCTGATGGAGACGCGGGATTAGAGGAGGAAATAGAAGAAATGAAACTAGGTATCGTTATTATTTGCCTGATTTCATGTATGTCCGTATAAGTCGTTAAAAGCCTTTAAATGCTGATAGCTAGAGCATTTAGCGGATTTGGGACTCGGATATAACTCCATATAAATTCATATAAGTTTTTGAAAAATGGCCCACTTTGTGGCCCACTGGTTTTTTAATGTTTTATCGAAGCCCTATACAGTAAGTACGAACATTATATAACACAATAATTACAGAAAAAGAGTTGATATTTTTGCGAAGATATCATATACTATTCTTAGATAGAGGACTATCTTCGGGAGAGTTCCTGCCATATAAGTGGAAGATTTTAAACTCGGGAGAGCTCCTGCCATATAAGTGGAGGATTTTAAACTCAAAGGGAGCGTTAGCTCCCTTATTTTCGTATAAGGATAAATAAAGGAGATACGGATGGAAGAATTCAAACTATATAGTGTTTCGGACGATTATGTGGAATGGTTGCGTAAGGAATTTCCAAACGTATATTCCAATAAAATAAATTCCAGAACACACACCAGAAAATATTTAGGGGTGGTTCTGCAGATTGGGCAATATCATTATTATGTTCCAATGTCCTCACCGAAAGATTCAGATTATCAGATTGCAGGAAAAAATAAAGTCATTAAGAAAAGCATTGTGCCGATTATTCGAATTGTAGTGAAAAATATAGATGGTGAAAAAGAATTGAAGGGAACCCTTAGAATCAGTCATATGATTCCGGTACCTGCATCAGAACTTGAATTATATGATTTGGAAAATGAATCAGATAGTACATATAAAGACCTTGTTCACAATGAAATGATTTTTATTCGTAAGCATCGTGAGAAAATTATTTCAAATGCAAAAGTGATGTACAAGCAAAAAGCATCGAATGATACAACTGCCGGGTATGTAAAATCAGCGTTGGATTTTCAAGCACTTGAAGAGTTATGTGATAGGTATGAGAAAGCAAAGGAGGTGTTGAACCATGTGTTACTTGCTTGCAAAGAGGTTTGATAGTACAGGAAGTTTGGCATTGCAGACTGCTCATGGTCAGCATTTGGCAGAATTTAAAAGAAAATTGATTGAAAAAATAGGATATGATGATATTCAGCTTGTCACAATCAGAAGACCATCAGCTTATGGAGAATATGAGCCATATCATTTTGTTGATACAGAAGAATTTGAAAAACAAGTTGTAAATATGTAAGAGATTAAAGGTGATCTACTAAGGTGGGTCATCTTTTTTATGGGAAAATATAGAGAGTAAGAGAAGGCGTCTATGACTGATGATGGGATTGAAAAAGCCATCCAGCAGAAGCATGTACGTCTCATGATCATGGCTCCCATCCAGGTGTATCTGGGAGCCAATGTCAAAGTGGGCTGGAATAGATGAAGATAAATGATGACAGGAACGAGGCGTATGAAAAATGAAGTCCCGATTTGGGAGGAAAGAGTTTGAAAGATTTATCTCGGAAAGTGTAGAAATATAGAAGAAGGGAAAAGTGTTAGAATTTGAAACTGAATATTCACAAAGATACCATGGTATGGTAGAATATAAATTGCTGTATTAGAGGTTCTTGAGAAAGGAGCTGAAATATGGGGAAAGATATATCAGGCAGGGATGACTTTGTATAATATGCTTGAATATGCGAAAGAAAATAAAGTGTTATATAGGAATCCTTGTAAAAGGTCAGTGCTATGAAAAGCAGTATCGAGTTGTTTTATAAACTGGATTACGAACAGAAAAAATCAAAGGATTTATAGGAGGAAATAGAGAAAATGAAACTAGGAATTGGAATAAAAGTGCCTATTTCATGTATCTCTTTACAGTGCCGTAAAGGTCAATAAATCGGGATAAATAAAGGAGTTCATACATTTTGTGTTAAGATATATTTTGATGTAAATTCATGTATCTTTTTCAAAATTGGCACTCGTTGTGGCACTCGATTTGATGATGAATGATATGATTAATAAAGAGTTGAAGCTCCATATAGTGAAATAGAATTGAATCATAGCAGACAGTTTTGAGGACTGTCTGCTTTTTACTTTTAATCATAATTGATAGTAGTGGCATGGAATGGTTTATATCCATTCCGAAAAGACCATTTAGAGCGATAGAGATTGATTGTGAGAATGGTGGGTGTTCCGTTAATTTGATTATGTTCTGCTTCTATTTCCTGTACCACTTCATCGGTATTCCAGTATTGATATACAATGACTTGCAATTCTGTATTACGATTATTCCCATTACTGAATGACATACTGTTAAATACAAGATAATCGGGTAAGCTAATATAATAGAGAATGCCTATAAGCAAGATTAGAACAATAGTGATAAATAATAATTTCTTTTTCATTTTTATATACCTCGTTTTCTGTAATAATCATGGGGATATCTATATAGTACCTCACTATATAGTGAATTACTACATAAAGATTTATTGAATATACTTTTATGTAGAGGTGAGGTAATGAAGTACGGACATTTAGAACTTCACATAGAGGAACTGCTGAAAGAAAAAGGAATTAGTAAGAATACCATTTGTAAAGAATTGGATATACCGAGGTCTAATTTTAATCGTTATTGCAGAAATGAATTTCAGAGATTAGACGCACAACTAATCTGTAAACTGTGCAGTTACTTAGATTGTGGAATAGAAGAGCTGATGGAATATGTGAAAGAATGAGAGCCTGTCGGATTGAAGAAAATTTGTGCAGGCTTTTGTTGTGTAAAGAAATAGAGAAAATGTAACGAGGTCAAGGAACAAGGCGAAGCCGATACGCCGTAGGGCAGTCCTTGACGGAATGGACACAGATAGATATAAAAATGGGTAGGGAGGGAATTGAGGATTGCAAAATCGCTCAATTCCCTCTTGTTGTCTATGGCGGGATTTTTCATATTAAAAAATTGGAATATCCTCATTTGAGTTCACGCCTATATTTGAGGAGTGGAAAAGTTCAGAAACATTCATAGTGCGTTTAGGATTAGTTAAAGCTAATGTTAAGTAGAATACAGCTTCTTGATTTTGTGCAGATATTGATTCAAAACACCATTTTATATCGTCAATTCTGGATTGAAAATATTCAGAATTTTGAATTAAAAATGTTTCATCAATATTAAGTATGTTGAGTGTATCTTGGAAATATGTAGATGAGGACGAGCCTCTTGCAAGCATAGAAGTAATGGTAGGTTGGAGTTCCTTAACTCCCCATTTCTTTTCTAAAATAGAAACTAATGAATTAAGAGATAAGTCGTTATCTTTCATAGCAATTTTTAATCCACGAGAGTAATCGATTTTGTCGTTGGGATTATCTTTAGCATGTTCCATTCTTTGCAAAAAAGTAAAAATAATAGACTGATATTCTGGTGAAAGCATGTCATAAGCTTCTTTAAAAGTATTGTAGTTCATAAAAAACTCCTTTCGAATAATTATCGTATATATTATATCATCGAATATTAAAATTTAAATATGCAAAAATAAGCTAATATTGAAAATTTTTTTGAAAATTTAAAATGTTACAATGTAGTTACAGCAAGCGAGTCAGGTGGGACGCCACCGAAGAAAGGAGAGAAAAAAGATGGCAGCAAAAAAATTGTATGACGCCATGGTTGCAAAACTAAATAGTCTGCTAGATAGAAACACTTATGATTTACTTTCTCTTGAGCAAGGAGTAAAGAAAAATGAAGACGGAAGCCAGACTCCATTTACAAAAGTGGAAGTTGAAATACCAAAAGGAAATGGCGCTTTTAGCCGCTGCCGCTTTAGTTGTAAGTTGCCACCAACTCAATTACAGGTATCAGAAGAAGAAATTGATGATGGGGTATCCGTTACTTTAGTAGGAGTGCAGGTGACTTTTATTTCTTCTCAGAAGGAGATATATACTAAGGCGGAGTCAATCCAGAGAGTGTAATGGAAAGGAGAAAATTCCATGCAAAATAAACTTGTGCAGCATGACTTCACAAATCAATTATTTGGTTGTTGTCCTTCAACGGATATATATTCCTATGAGAATGTATTTCAGGTAAAATATAAACTTACAGAGATTGATAGTGTAAGGCTTTATAAGGGAATGTCGAAACTGAAGAAGAAATACCAATCTTCTGAATTTCGGGTAATCATTTTATTTGTTTCTTCTGAGATACTGCAAGTTATCATAGGAACAGAGGAAGAGATTTCTAAAATCGGAAATGAAGATTTTAAACTAGAAATCTGTTAATGAAAAAGGTGTCGGACAATCAGGTTCGACACCTCATAAATGAAGGAGATTAAAAATGAATTTTAGTGAATGTTTAAACAAATTTAACAAGGAAGTTGAAAAAATACAGGATTGGTTTGATACTTCTCCAGTTAATTTATCTTTGTCCTGTGAGGACGCTTTAAGGGAAAAAATTAAGCCTATTTTGAAAAAATATGCGTTGTATGATGAAGTAGTAAATATGAGGGATAAATATTTTAATGGCTTCGGACTTTTGGAAGTTGAGTTTGTCGGAAAAGAAGCTGGATTAGATGATTTTAAAACCGTCGTGGGAAAGGCAGTTCATGACTATATATATTCTTCTTTCCTTGGGTTTACAAGAACTAAAACGGATACACAGAAGATTGATGAAAATATCTATGTTGTGAGGGTATATTATTCGTTTAGTAAAAAAACATTGAAGAATTTTCAAGAATATTTTGAAGAAATATCGAACCATAACAAGCAGGAAGCATTAGCAAAGGAGATTATTGTAGATGATGAACTGGAAAGGGAAATGGAAGAATGGAATATATAAAAGTCGGTTTTACACTGATTAGTGGTGTGATTGTTCCAGTCCGGATTTCGTTGCATAATCACATAAGCTGGCTAGTATGCGGTCCTTCAGGGTCCGGGAAATCGCTCCTAAGCCTTTACATTTTAAATCAGCTTCAGCAATACGCAACTGATATTTTTGTAGCAGATTTCAAGAATACTAAAGATTATGAAGGAGTTACTTTGAATTATGGCATTGGTGCTGAATGTGTGACTTTGTTTCAAGAGTATTATGAACGATATCAATCTATTAAAGCAGGTATAGAAAAGGGACGGATTTGGTTTGTGTGGGACGAGATGGCGGGAAATTTAATATGGCTAGAAGGTCAGGATAAGAAGCTTGCTCAAAATATAAAAAACAAGATGGGAGAGATTTTAATGATGGGCAGGGAACTTGCAGGTGGTTCAGCAGGTATCATATCCATACTTCAAAGACCTGACTCAAGTAATTACAGCAATGGGAGCAGGGATAATTATCACGTTAAACTGTTGCTAGGGGCAAGTTCTATAGAAAGTAGAAAGATGATGGGATTTTTATCAGATGAGATACCAGAAGATTTTAAGGCAGGAGTTGGGAAAGGGTTACTTATGACAGATGAAAAACCATTTCCTGTTGCTTTTACAGTACCTCAAATAGATAAAAACAGAATGATAAAACTTTTACAGAAAAAAGGATTTAAGGAGCAAATATAAGTGTATGACTAAGCCAACGGAACGAAACAAGCCCAACGGGCTTGTGGAGTTTCGGGGGCTACTTACTTGATATAGTACGCTTAATTAAGTTCGAATTAAAGGAGAGGATAGAGATAGCGTACCAAACGAAAATAGTTGATTACAAATATAAGAAAAAGGTTGTGAATTATAATTTACCAATCCAAACGGGTGGTTGCAATCAGGTGACACGAAAAAGCTATAAAGAAATGTCGGGAGAAGAAAAAAAGAATTCTGATGAAAGAAGAATTAAATATTATAAAAAAATATCCTCAGAATTGATAGAAGTAGCTTTAATGAACCCATTTAAAGTCATGGTTACATTGACCTTTAGGGAAGATGTTCAGACGTATAAAATAGCAATAAATAGATGGAGAAATTTTATGCGGAGAATGAAGTGGAAATATGGAGAGGTATCTTATATTTGTGTATGGGAAAGGACGAAGAAAGATAGAATTCATTTTCATGCTCTGCTTGATTTGAATATCAAATTTGATGTATTAAATGACCTTTGGGGTTATGGATATGTGTGGGTATCCAAAATTGAAAATGGAGAAGGTAAACTCAAATCCATACTTTACATGACGAAATATATGGTTAAATCAATTCAAGAGCGAATTCAATCGGGAGAAAGTGTTAGAGGAGAAAGGTTTTTCTTTTGCTCTAAAAATTTGGATAAGCCTAAAATCGAAAAATTAGAAGAAAGGCTCAGTATTCAAGATTTGATTTTTGAGAATATGGAAAATATCATTAGAGATGGTGTTTATGAAATTAAGGATTTCAATGGTAAAGTGATTAACAGAATGGAATTCGTTGAGTATAAGACAACAAATAGGGGTGATAATAATTGACTGAGAAAATACCATTGTGGGAAAAAGCGAACCTTACAATAGAAGAAGCTGCTGAATTTTCCAATATTGGACAAAATAAGATATCTGAGTTACTTAGGAAACCTAGATGTCCGTTTGTGTTATATGTTGGAAAAAAGAAATTAGTAAAGAGAAGGGAATTTGAACGCTTTTTAGAAGAGAGTGTTGAATTATGAAAAAATAGCTGATTTACATTGAATTTGAAGCTCTGTTGTGGTAATCTATAAGTTGCTATATTGGAGCTTCTTTTCTTGAAAGGAGCTAGAATAGTGGGTAAAGATTTAAGAGGAAAGGAGCTTGGGGAAGGGATTTATCAGCAGACTAATGGAACATATTGTGCAAGGTTTGTAGATAGGTTCGGAAAGCGAAAATCAAAACGCTCTAAAAAGCTACAAGAAGTAAGGCAGTGGCTTGCAGATGCGACTTATATAAATGAACATAGTGATATAGAACAGGCTACTAATATGCTGGTAGATGCTTGGTTTGAATACTGGATTGATGTAAAAAGAAAAACGGTTCGTCCTAATACTGTTAGAAATTATACAGAACGGTATCATAGAAATATACAAAAAGTGATAGGAAAAAAGTTGCTAACAGAGGTAAAGCCAATTCATTGCCAAAAAGTTTTCACTAATATGGCAGATGAAGGATATAAAACATCTACAATATATCAGACACGTATTGCACTTTTTAATATGCTTGAATTTGCAAAAGAAAATGATGTAATTTTGAGTAATCCCTGCAAGAAATCAGTAAAAAGTGATATGGGAAAACCTTCACAGAAAAAAGAAGCGCTTACGATTGATATACAAAAGAAGTTTTTGGAACAGGCAACAGGACAGAGTTATGAAAATCAATATAGGTTTATATTACAAACAGGGCTTCGCACTGGTGAATTAGTAGGACTGAAATGGACAGATGTTGATTTTGAGAATAAAACAGTAAAAATTCAAAGGTCAATGGAATATAGGCATAGTGCTGGAGAATGGAGAGTAGGAGAGCCAAAAAGTAAATCTGGTTATCGTACTATTCCTTTAACAGATGAAGCTATTAGAATACTAATGGCACAGAAAGAAAAAAATAAAAAGATAAAAATAATTCCTATGGAATGGGCGGAATATATTTTTTTGTGTCGAAAGGGAGAGCCAGTAAAAAACAGCACTTATGATACAGCATTATTTAAGATATGTGAGAAAGCAGGGATAAAGAAATTTTCCATGCATGTATTAAGACATACTTTTGCTACAAGATGTATCGAAGGCGGTATGATGCCAAAGACCTTGCAGAAAATACTGGGGCACTCGAATATAGGTATAACTATGAATTTATATGTTCATATTACAGAAGAAGAAAAACAAAAAGAAATAGATATGGTGGCTTGTGCGTTGAATGTCGGATAAAAGTACATATATTAAGATACTTTGTGGCACTCGTTGTGGCACTCGATAGGAGTGACAATAAGCGCAAGCCTATCAAATAAAGGAATTCTAAGGAGGAAAATAGAAAAATGAAATTAGGTATCGTTATTATTTGCCTGATTTCATGTATGTCCGTATAAGTCGTTAAAAGCCTTTAAATGCTGATAGCTAGAGCATTTAGCGGATTTGGGACTCGGATATAACTCCATATAAATTCATATAAATTTTTGAAAAATGGCCCACTTTGTGGCCCACTTGTTTTGGAAAGATTTTTATGAAAGTCCTAATACAGTAGAAGAATTCTTTAATATGATCAGGAAAGAGATATCTATTGAGAAATGAGAGAGAATGATAGAGTTGATATGACTTCCATTAAGTAGACTAGGAGCATATCAAAGTACATTCTCTCTTTTTTTTATGAAAGAGATGTCTAGAGTATGTTCTGTCTTATAAGATTTCATTTAATAACGATTGAAAAAGATTTGCTGTGAGAAATATAGGATAGTATAATAAAAAACAAAATTGGATGATTATATATAATGATGAATATGTGAAAAAATACTATATGTCAAATTGATTTAGGAGATTCAGATGGTAATAGGAATTATAGAAGATGATGAATTATTAAAAAAAGCATTAGATACAACTTTGAAAAAACAGGGGTACACAACTGTTCTTGCTAGTTCAAAAAAAGAAGCTATTCAAAATATAAATCGATATGTAGATTTGTTAATAGTGGATATTGGATTGCCTGATGGAAACGGAATTAGTTTATATCAAGAACTTCAAAGGAATCAAAAGATACCTGCAATTTTTTTGACGGCTAGAGATGATGAACGAGATATGCTAAAAGCATTTGATATTGGAGCAGATGATTATGTGATTAAACCTTTTTCTATGAAGGTATTATTAAAACGTATGGAAGTTGTATTAAGACGAACAACAGGTGAAAATGTTTTTATGTGTGGTGAAATTATATTGTATCCCGAACGAAAACAAGTTTTGATTGGAAAGAAGGAAATATCTTTGACAGTTAAAGAATATCAGCTTTTAGAATATTTTATCATGAATCAGAAGCAGGTTTTAACAAAAGAAATGATTATGGAATATTTGTGGGGAATAGATAGCGGATCTATCGATATAAATACAATTAGTGTTATTGTCAGCAGATTGAAAAAGAAATTAGGAGATGAGTCAAAGCTCATTAATAATGTTTTTGGTATGGGCTATAGAATGGGAGAGTGATATGAAAATATTGATTTTTATAACATTATTCATAGGAGCGATCCTTGGAGGAAGTTTAGTATATTTATATGAAAACTATTTAAGAACAAATGAAATGATAAAAATTAATAAATTAACTGAAGATATAATTATTAACAAAGAAGCACATTGCTACGATAGTTGTAAAGAAACACTCTGTTCAAAAACAGAAAACCAATTAATTCGTATTCAGGAAATATTGGAGGGTAGAAGAAAAGAAGCGGAGTTCAGGCAAGAAGAAATACAAAGGTTAATTTCAGAAATTGCACATCAAATGAGAACGCCTTTAGCGAATATAAAAAATTATACAGAACTGTTACAGGAATCATCCAATGAAACGGGTGAATCATTGAATACGGAATATATGCAGAATTTGCAAACGAGTGAGGAGCAGCTTTGCTTTCTGGTAGAGAGCTTTATAAAAACGGCTAGATTAGAACAAGGGCTTATACAAGTACATTTGCAAAAACAGAATCTCATCGAAACAATTTTGAATGCACTTGGAGAGATACAACAAAAAGCTGAAGGCAAAAACATATATTTTCAGGTAGAGCTACCAGAGCGTGTTATATGTGAACATGACAAAAACTGGATGTGTGAGGCGTTTTATAATTTCTTTGATAATGCAGTCAAATATAGTGAGAGTGGTAGTAAGATCGATGTTACAATGAAACAAACAGAAATGTTTTATAAAATCCTGGTTAGAGATTATGGGATTGGCATAAAAAAAGGTGAAGAAAACTTAATTTTTCAAAGATTTTATCGGAGCGAATATGCAAAGGAGTATGAAGGGTATGGGATAGGATTATATCTTTCAAGAAAAATTATTCTTTTGCAAAGAGGTATTGTGAAAGCAAAACAGATGGATCAAGGTCTACTTATAGAAATAAATCTTCCTGTATAGTATGTAAGAAGTTTGTAAGAAGTATTGTGTACAATTAAATTTATTACATATGAAAAGGAGTTTAGGTAAATATGAGTATAATTAGAGCCATGAATCTGAAAAAATATTATATAACAGATACTTACGAAGTTCGTGCTTTAGATGGGGTTTCGTTAGTCGTAGAAGAGAGAGAGTTCATAGCTGTTGTTGGTACATCAGGATGCGGAAAAACAACACTCATGAATATATTAGGGGGTCTAGATGTACCTGATTCGGGTGCTCTTTGGATAAAAAACACAAGCTTAAAAGATCTTAGCAAAGAACAAAGAACTATATTTAGAAGAAGAAATATTGGATTTGTTTTTCAACAATATAATTTAATTCCTTCTCTAAATATACGTGAAAATATTGTTCTTCCATTGAGATTAGATGGAAGAGAAATAGATTTAGATTTTTTTGAGGAGATTGTGGCAATACTTGGATTACAAGATAAGTTGGATCGTTTTCCTCCGACTTTATCAGGAGGCCAGCAACAGAGAGCTGCGATTGCTCGAGCATTACTAATGAAACCAGCAATCGTTTTAGCAGATGAACCAACAGGAAATTTGGATTCAGTTACGAGTATGGAAGTTGTAGCGTTGTTAAAGTCGTGTGCTTTTCGATTTCATCAAACAGTATTAGTGGTTACGCATCAAGAAGAGGTTGCTCAAATGGCTGATAGGATAATACGTATGTCAGATGGGAAAATTTGCGTGACAAACAGTATGGACTATTAGGGGGGAGTGCGATGTTATTTAATAAGCATATTCCTAATAATAATCAAAGTGTTATCCGATTTTTGGGAAAGAATTTTGCTAGAACAAAAAAGATAAGAAATACAGTTTTGTTTTTTTCTGTAGTCATAAGCATTGCTGCGATTACTATGGTTTTTGGAATACCATTTGGAAAGATTAAAGCAGAAGAAATTAGGTTGATTAAAGAAAAAGGGACAGCTTCATCAGGTATGTTGCTAGATGGATCCGACAAACAATATGAGAAGTTAAAACAACTAGATTATATTAAGCAAGTAGGGAAAAGCATTTTTGTTGGAGAGGCCGAAGAAACTTACGAAAATAAAATAGAATCAGTTTGTGAAATTGCATGGGTTGATAGTGATAGCTGGAGTTATTTTATGCAACCGGCTTATACTAACATTATTGGTTATTATCCTCAAACAACTGAAGAAATTTTGTTGCCTAATAGAGCGTTGAAAAAAATGGGAATTACTAAGCCTGAACAAGGTATGGAGATAGAATTAGATATTTCAATTGGATTATTTAAAAGTAGAAAAGAAATATTCAGATTATGTGGATGGTTTGAAGAAACAAGTAGCGAACAGCCCGTAGGATATGTTTCAAAAAATAAAATAGAAGAATGGAACATTCCAGAAGATCATTATACTTTACTTTTTCGGCAAGCAGATAATTGGAGTTGTGAGAAAACGGAAGAAAAGTTATATAAGACATTGCAAATGGAGAGCGATGATCAAAAAATAAAAGTCTCCGATACAGCCCAGCATATTGCAGTTGCTAAATTGACAGGCGGATACGAAATGGTAATAGTAGGAACAATCAGCATTTTGTGTGGTATTTATTTCCTAGTGTGTAATGTTTTGTGGATATCTATGAGTGAAGATATTCAAAATCTAGGACTGCTTAATACAATTGGAGCCACAGAAAGGCAGATTTCCAAAATCTATCGCAGACAAATGCAATGGATTCTTTTAAGAGGATCCTTGTTGGGAGTACTACTTTCAGTACTTGTGTTGACCGTTTTGGTACCGAATATATTAGGAGTCTATTATTATCAAGAAATGGGTGGAAAAACTCTTTTGTATTTTTTTAGACCAGAAATTCTTCTTATGGCTCTTGTATTTGTCAATGGGATTTTGTGGATAGCTTCAGAAAAAGTTATTAGAAAAATAGTGAATATGTCCTGTGTGGAAAGTATCGTTTATGATGAAAAAGTTAGAGTAAAACAATCGGTTCATTCTAGAAAAATGATACGTAAACGCACAACAGTAGGAGAAATGTTCTATATCGCATGGAAGAATGTCTCTCGTAATAAAGCACGATTTATCATTACATGCCTTTCCATATTCCTTGGAGTTTTATCTTATTTGGTTATGAATGTAATCGTGGTTGGAAGTGATTATATGCATGTTCTTGAAAATCGTCCAGATTTTTTATTAGCGGGAGAGTTTAGCGAATATGGAAAGAGTCAAGGTTATGGAGAAGAATATAAAACGAGAGAAATTGATGAGGATCCAATGTTGACACAAGGGGATGGAATGGCATTATTATATGATAACGCATATGATGAATTTTCACCCATATCAGAAAATGTAGAAGAAAAAATACATAATATAAAAGGGATTGATTGGAAAAAATCTAATAAGATAGAAGGTGCCTATCTAAATACGGTTATTTCAAGAAGAGGAATCCGTCCATATTCAGAGGGAGCTTCTACTATTGGTGAAGGGAATATGGTAGAAGGATTTAGTTGGGATACTGTACAGATTCTAAAAGAAAAGGAAATAGAATTGCTCAAAGAATATGTACATAATCAACAACTGAATATTGATATAACTTCTCTGGAAGAAGGAAAGGGAGTATTAATCTTACATGATCATATGTTGACTCCCAAACAGGAAAAACACGCAGAAGAAGTAGTTGGAGAGCCCGTATATTTCAAGACGATGATTTCGAGAAATGATGCTATTCAAAGTAGAGAAGAATGTAATTATGATAGGGAAAAAAGTTTTTCACAAAAAAGTTCAGAGATGTTTAAGCTGTGTGGATATTTGGATAGTCGGAGCGATGAATTTCCAGAAATCGATCAATCATGGCATGGAGCAGAAGGTAGCCTGTATTTTCTAATTAGTGAAAAAGGATTTCAAAAAATTCCAACGGATAAAAAAACATTAGCAATAGAGTTAAATGTACATCCCAATAGAGAAAATTATATAAAATCAAAGCTTCAAGAAATAATTTCTGAAGAGAATAAACAACGCTCAAAAATGACAGAAGTGTCACTGGATGAAGGTGTCGGTGAGGCTGGTATATTTTCTATATCTAAATCTGATCTAATACAACAAAAGGAAACATATATGCGAGGAAACAGAATTCTTTTGGGATCAGTATGTATTATTTTACTAATGGCGGGGATGACAAACTATTTTAATGTTGTATTAACCGGAATATATTCAAGACGAAAAGAATTTCAGATTATGCAAAGTATTGGATTGACAGATGAACAAATGATATGGATGCTTTACGGAGAGGGTTTCTATTATATTCTATGCGTGACAGGATTGTTATTCACGGTAGGAGCAGTTGTATTACTTGGTGTGAAGTGCTATATGGAAAATAGGTTATCGTATTTTGTGTTTCGGTGGCCGATTATATTGACTGTATTGTTTTTTCTTTTGTTTTTATTCATAAACGTTATGATTACTTTTTTTGCATGGAAGAAAAAAGATAAGATTTAATCTTCTAGAAGAAGGCAGAAAAGATTTGAGATTTTTTATCGATGCTATATTGTGTTAAATATATAAGCCAGTGAAGTTGAGAACTGGCTTATTTTTGAATTGAGATGGAAAGCGAACTTGACATTATAGTAGGATTTGATATAATGAAATTAAGAATGGAAAGCAAGCTTTCCGTAAATAGGGAGGGGTATATGAAAAATCGCTTGGAAGAATTAAGAAAACAGAGAGGAATTAAGCAAGAGGATTTAGCCTCAGCACTTGAAGTATCTCGGCAAACGATTGGGTCTTTAGAAAATGGAAGATATAATCCCTCTATTATACTGGCTTTTAAAATAGCGAGATACTTTGATATGAGTATTGAAGACATATTTATTTACGAGGAGGAAAAATTATGAAAAAAGCATTGAACAATCTTACAATGGCAATAGGTATAGTTCTAATATGTGCAAGTTTATTTGGATATGGCTTAGACAAATTTGGTTATGTAGATATCCCCAGCGACAAATTACCATTCATTATTATTGTAATCGGAATTGGAATCATCATTGGTGGTGTTTGCGATATTTTTGTTAAATCTGAGAAAGAAATAAAAAAAGAACTTGAAATTGAAGCTAACGATGAAAGAAATGTTAGTATTAACAGAATTGCAAAGTCGTTTGCTTTTGACATTATGACAGTTTTGTTTTCTGCAACAATCACCATACTGGCACTGATAGGTGAAATTTCGGTAGGTAGTTTCTTTATGTTCTTTGCGATATATGTAATAACGCAAATAGCATATATATATAAACTAGGAAAATTACATAAAACAATGTAGAAATTTGAATTTATTTTATTAGGAGGCGTTAACTATATGAAATGTCCATTTTGCAAAGAAGAAATGCTTATTGGAAGCATTTCCCAAGATCGATATGCACTAAAATGGGTTCCGTCTGATAAAAATAGAGGATTATTGAATTTTACCCCACTTGTGAGAGGAATTAAACTAACATCAATAAATGATGGTATGACTGTAAAAGTATTCTATTGTGAAAAATGCAGAAAATTTATAATTGACCAAGACGATTTGTGTTAATAATTAAATCCCAGCTTGTCGAACTGAAAAACACTGTAATAATATGTGTAAAACAAAATATAAAACACCCTATTGAGTAGGTTGAACTAAATGCCCCTATGATTTCAATTTTGAAGTCATAGGGGTATTTTTTGTGCAGAAAAATAAAAAATTTCCTTTTCCACCCTGTATTTTCCCCTCTG
>ENA-OWPJ01001036-OWPJ01001036.1-human-gut-metagenome-genome-assembly--contig:-NODE-1036-length-14691-cov-2.79926_pt1 | contig 14691 bp, 19 predicted proteins | sample MGYA00248264_ERZ651846 | MGnify/ENA primary metagenome ERZ651846 (study PRJEB26924, sample SAMEA4378271) | human gut metagenome | biome: human gut; feature: human-associated habitat; material: faeces...
GATAGATCTCTGTGACTGGAGTTCAGACGTGTGCTCTTCCGATCTAGAAATGTTATACTGGATGATTTGTCGCGGTACGGCGATGTGCAGGTGACGGACCTGGAGGACGGAAAGATTCAGGTTAAAATCAATGGGAAAGTGGTGGTGGACGCTTCGGGGGCTTCCTACACCAATGATAAGCTTAACATAGGCAGCGACGGCGTTACTCTGACGTGGAACAGCAACAACCAGAATGCCAATCTGGGAGCAGGGGCCATCAGAGGATTTACGGATATGCTGACTGGTGCGGACCCAATCAATGCGGGAATACCTTACTACCAGAATAAGATGGACAATTTTGCCCAGACCCTGGCAGATGTGTTTAACAATAAAATTCATGCGGATGACCCTGATTTCCCTGATAAGTACAAGTTTCTTCTCCAGGGAGGTGTTGACGGCAAGGTTACAGCGGGAAATATCAGCATCAGTGACCAGTGGGCCGATGACGTGTCCTACATAATCCGCAAACAGAATCCGGACGGAGAGCTGGACAATCAGGATATTCTGGATATGAAGGCTGCGTTTGAGCAGGATTTTAATTTTGGAGGGGAATACACGGGTACATTCAGCGAATTTATTACCAGCGTCACCAATACACTGGGAAGCGGAATCAAGACAAACAGCGCCAGGATGAGTGCTTCCCTGGCTATTGCGGAAAGCGCTGATTCGGAGCGTATGGGCGTGTCCGGCGTTTCCCTGAATGAAGAAGGAATCAGCATGATGACATACAACAAGGCCTATCAGGCTCTGGGAAGGCTTATGACCACCATGGACGAGCAGCTGGATATGATTATCAACAAGATGGGCATAGTAGGGCGTTAAGGAGGAGCATATGAGAATCACGGAAAATATGATGACATCTACCTATAACAGGAATCTCCAGAGGAATATATCTGATTTGGCGTCCTCCAACCTGAAGCTGTCGTCCAAGCGTCAGTATAATCATGTATCGGAGGACCCGGCAACAGCGTCAAAGGCCTTTGCCATCAGGGACCAGATTGCCAGGTCTGAGGAACATATCAGCGTGGTGAAGAACGCAAGGGGAGAGCTGGATACAGCGGATTCCAACATTGTTACCCTGAACTCCATACTTGAAACAGTATACGAAAAGGCCACCAAGGCAGGCGGCGCCAGCAGCCAGGATTCCATGGATGCCATTGCGGAGGAGCTGGGCGGTCTTAAGGAGGAGATTCTGCAGACCATGAACGCCAAGTATGGGGACAAATTCCTGTTTTCCGGTTCGTCCAACAGCGAAGCTCCGTTCACCGTGGATGGGGACGGAAATCTGCTGTTTAACGGCAAGCCGGTGGATGCCTATGATAAGAACGATCCGGACACGTATTTTGACGAGAATAAGCCGGTTTATCTGGATATCGGATTCGGTACATACGCGTCGGGAACCAACACGGCAAAGACAGGAATTAAGATTTCCACATCAGGCGTGGATGTGCTGGGATACGGAAAGGACGAGAACGGGCTTCCCAACAATCTGTACAGTCTCATAGGCAAGGTGGAGGAGCAGTTAAGGGGCGGCGATAAGGAGGGGGCAATGGATACCCTGTCGCAGCTTAAGAAGAAGCAGAGCAATATTTCCATTGCCACATCTGAGCTAGGAACAAGAGAAAAACTTCTGGACCGCACAGAGGACCGTTTGGAGACAGGACTTATAAATTTACAGAAGAGCCAGACAGACCTGGAGTCGGTTAAGATTGAGACGGAGGCTATTAACAACAAATCATGTGAGACAGCCTGGATGATTACCCTTCAGCTGGGATCCAGCATCATACCGCCGTCCATATTTGACTTTATGAAATAAGTTGAAAAGAGGTGTCTGAGGATGAACGTCCTAAAAATCACATCTACCCCCATTAAGCTGTCCATGACCTCCCAGCGCGCCAGGCTTGAGAGCAGGCTGCCGGACCCTGAGGTGGGAATCATCCGCAATCCGGGGAAGCTGAACATGAAATCAGATCATATCAAGGTGGATATTGATACGTCCCGTTCCAGGGACAGTCTGGGGTTCAAGACCGCCAGAGGGCTTATGAAGGATGCCGCCAGCGCAGGCCTTAAGGCTGCATCGGATGCCACTGCCCAGTATTCCAGGGTGGGCAACCAGATGATGCAGATTCAGGACGGGGTGACGGTATCCGGCATTATAAAGAATCAGATGATGGCCCAGACCAATGTGGTCACGGGGATTGCCTTTATTCCGTCAGTAGGTCCGGATATTTCCTGGGAGCCCGCTGATCTGTCCATTGACTTTGCGCCTGCCCAGCTTGCGTTTGATCCTCAGGTGCAGGAGCCGGCGGCCAGGTATGTGCCGGGCGAGCTCAGCGTAAATGTGGAACAGTATCCCAAAGTAGAAATAGAATATATGGGAGATCCCATATACGTACCGCCCAGCGCCAATCCGGCCGGAAATGAAGGGCCGCAGTAACAGGCGGTATGAATGACACCAGGGCCAGGGATGAGATAGGGGGATATGCTTGAAGATAGAGACACGGGATTTTGGAATCCTTGAGATAGAAGAAAGAAATATTATAACATTTAAACAGCCCATATTCGGATTTGAAGAATATACGCAGTTTGTACTTGTAAATGATTCCAACATGGGAAATGGAATCTGCTGGCTGCAATCCATTGAGCAGAAGGACATATGCTTTATCATGCTGAATCCTCTGGAAGTAAAACGTGATTATGCTCCAGTTGTGATGCAGGATATATTAATCCTGCTGCAGGCGGTTCCTGAGGATGATTTGGACTGCTGGGTTCTCATGGTCATCGGAGAGACGTTCCGCAATTCCACAGTAAACCTGAAAAGCCCTGTCATCATTAATCATAAGACGAATCTGGCTGTCCAGGTAATACTGGACCAGGATTATCCCATACGGCAGTCCATATTCAGCCAGGGAGAGAGGGACGGCCTATGCTGATTTTATCCAGGAAAAAAGGCGAATCAATTAAAATTGGCGATGATATTGAGATATTTGTGTCCGAGATTAAAGGCGACAAGGTGCGTCTGGGCATTTCAGCGCCCGGCGATATGAAGATATGCCGCACGGAGCTGTATCTTACCATGGAGAATAACAAGGAAGCATCGGATAAGGTGGATCTGCTTAAGGTGTTCCAGCTCTCCAGAAACCTGAAAGCTCTTGCCCAGGAGGATGAAAAGGAAGTTAGGGAGGAGAAAAATGGAAGTGCTTGAGCAGATGAGGATGCTGCTCAGGGAAAAGGCCATTCTGTTCGGACAGTATGAGCAGGAGACCCTGAGACTGGATACGGATGACCTGGACGCGGTGGACGATATCGTGGATGCAGTACAGGCACGGCAGGCCCTTATAGATAAGATAAACGGACTGGACCGGAGGATTGCCTCTATCGGGGAAGCATCGGCTTACGGCGCGCGCTGTTTTCATATTGGGAAAAATCAGTGCGATTATGCCGGCCTTACTGAGGCTGAGCAGGCAGTATTCCGGGTCGGGCAGGAGGTATTTGCCATCATGACCAGAATCCGGGAGCTGGAAGACGGAATACCGGGAAAGATGGCAGTGATTCAGGAACAGCTCCAGGAAAAGATAAAAAAGAATAATGTAAACGGTAAATTTACCGGATATCTGAAACAGATGGGACAGGGGAGCAAAGGGGTGCTCTATGATAAACGCAGATAGGGGGACAAACAATGTCATCAATCAATACAGTCAGCGGCAACGGCAATAAGAATTACGTATCAGGTCTTGCTTCCGGCATGGATACGGAGAGTATTGTCAAGAGTCTTCTGATGGGTACCCAGACCAAAATAGATAAGCAGTCAGGATTAAAGCAGCAGCTTGAATGGAAACAGGATATTTACAGGGACCTGATAACAAAAATCAATACCTTTAGTGATAAATATTTTTCTTATTATGGTTCGGGCGATACCAATCTTATGAGCCAGAGCCTGTTTAAGACAATGACCGGAATCAGCAGTTCCGGTGCCATTAAGATAAGCTCTGTCTCATCCAATGCGGTCAGTTCCATGAATATAAGCGAGATACAGCAGCTGGCAACAGCTTGTTCGGTAAAATCATCAGGCAACGTGACCGGTGAGCCAAAGGGACAGGAGGCAAAGCTGTCCAAGTTGGAACCGGGAGAGCACTCTTTTTCCCTGACACTGGATGGGGTAAACAGGACCATAACGTTTACAAAGGGAGCAACGGAGCAGGATACGATTAATAATATTAACCAGGTGTTATACCGTAATTTTGGTACATCGGTGGGGATGGACCTGGTTAAAGTTGGTGAAGATGATAGCGGCAATGACATAAATGTCGTGAAGCTTGTAAAGCTGAATGAAGAAAGGAAATCTGCTGGCGAACCCGTGGACTCATCCAGAAGAGTTATCATAGAGTCAGCCGGCAACAATGATACGATTTCCAAGCTGGGATTTTCCGGCGGATTTTCCAACAAGCTGGATTATGGTACATCTTTAAAAGATATGAACTTTGCCACACCTCTTGAGGGAAACAGGTATGAATTCCAGATTAACGGCGTGACCATAAAAGGACTAACCGGGGATTCCACGCTCAGTGATGTAATCAGTGCTATCAACAGCAGCGACGCAGGGGTAAGGGTATCCTATTCCTCGGCGGCTGATAAATTTATCATGGAATCATCTTCAACCGGAGAGATATCCGATATAAAGATGTCCCAGACCTACGGGAATCTGCTGACCACCATGTTCGGCGTGGAGGCAACGGGTGTGCAGTCATCGCTGTTTTCCCAGGAAATCCCTAGTGCAAGTTCCGTGGACTTTAATGCCATTGTAGAGAATCTTAATAGTGGAAAGGACCAGTCCCTTACATTCCAGGTAGATGGAGAAGATTACACGGTAAAGTTGGAAGGAAAAAACGGTGTTGGTAATTATAAGAACACGCAGGCTGTTATTGACGCCATTAATTCCAAGCTTTCCAGGGAGTTTGGCAGCGGGAAGGTGAACTTTTCGACGAAGAAGGACCCTAGCAATGCAGTATACGATTTCGTAGTAGTGGAATCATCTGAGCATAGGATTAATTTTACATCTGATAATATAAATGGCGGTGGGGCTAAGGCGTTTGGATTTGCTGAAAACCAAACTAATGTGCTCGGCAAAGACACCACATGGAATGATGCTGGGCTGATAGGGGAGATAAAGGTTAATGGTGGAGCAGCAATTAATATTTTGGATAATCCCACATTGGAAACGGTGGCTTTCAGGCTTCAGACTGCTATAGGTGGAAATGCAAAGGTAGAGTATAAGGATGGCAGGTTTAATATAACCGGGCTTACTAATGATGTAATAATTGAGGGTGTTGATGGAAATGTAACAAATCCAGATGGAAGTGTCGTAAAGAAAAATCCTGTAAATATGATGTTTGGTAAGAGTACCATAGAGATATCTCATAAATCCTATAGACCTTTAATCTCAAAACAGGTCAAGAATACTGATTTTTTAAAAGGAAAGTTAAAAATAACTGTCGGAGAAACAACCACAGATATTAACGTCAACACTCTGGGAACTTCTGAAAGCTTTGATAATTTGCTACAGGAACTTCGGAATGTTACCGGGGGAACTGTAACGTACGCAGATAATAAAATACAAATAGATGGGGTAGAGCTCACTATAGAGGGAACGGATGCAGACGGTAAAGCGTTAATGAACAGCCTTTTTGGCAGTGATACGATATCGAACCACACGTCCGCTGACATAACCGCCGGCCAGAACGCCCGCCTCACAGTAGACGGCACTGTCATTGAGCGTAATTCAAACACCTTTGAACTGGATGGAATTACCATGGAATTAACCTCGGAATACCATGATACAGGCACCCCAATACGCTTGACTACATCCCGGGATACTGATAAAATAGTAGACAGTTTAAAGAGTTTTGTAGAAGATTACAACGCGCTTGTGGAAGAACTGAATGAACATCTGAAAGAGACTGCAAATTATAAGAAATACGCGCCTCTCACCGATGAACAGAAGAAGGAAATGAGCGACAAGGAGATTGAACTCTGGGAGGAAAAATCCAAGGAGGGCCTTCTCCACAATGACGCCAACATTACCAGCTTTCTGGGCGATATGAGAATGGTTCTTTACAGCAGTGTGGAGGGCGCAGGGCTGTCCCTTTATGATATCGGCATTGAGACATCCGATAACTGGAGGGATAACGGCAAGCTTGTCATTGACGAGGATGTTCTTAAATCCATGGCCGCCACCAACCCTGATGCCATATGCAAGCTGTTTACAGACAGGGACCAGGGGCTGGGAACCGGCATGCAGAATGCCCTTAAGGACGCAGCCAATGTCAGCAGCGGAAGCCCCGGCACCATGGTGCGCTATGCGGGAACAAGGATGTTCTTACCACCAGCAACACCCTCTATGAGGAGATGAAGCACATTTCAGAGACGCTATCCAATCTGAATACCAAGTATCAGCTGGAAAAGACACGGTACTGGAATCAGTTTAATGCCATGGAACAGGCTATATCGAATATGAACAGCCAGAGTTCCTGGCTTACCCAGCAGTTCTCATCATGATGAAGGAGTAATCACTATGCAGAATCCATATGCAAAATATAAACAGCAGTCCATAATGACCATGACCCAGGGAGATATGATTAACCTTCTGTTCGATGAGACAATCAACCGTCTGAACAAAGGTCTTGCGGGGCTGGAGGCAGGGGACTGCGAAGCAACCAATACCCATTTTAAGAAGGCCCAGGCTATTATCAGCCATCTGGCATCCACACTGGATCCCCAGTATCCGGTTTCCAAGGGATTGTCTTCTCTCTATGAGTATTTTAATTACCAGATCATACAGGCCAATGTGAGGAAGAACCCGGAGACAGTGAACGAGATTCTCCCCATGATAGAGGAATTGAAAGAGGCATTTGCCCAGGCGGATAAACAGGTACGTATAGGCCACACAGGCTGATGAGAGACAAGGAGGCGGAACATGCCGTTATTTGATGACAGGGCTTTGGGAGCTCTGGAAAGAGGGATGGATGGCATGTGGCTGAAGCAGCAGATTGCCAGCCACAACATTGCAAACGTGGAGACGCCGGGATATAAGGCGAAGAAGGTGGAATTTCGGGATGTTCTTTACGAGACAGCCCAGGGAACAGAGCGTATATCCAAACCAGTGGTGGAAGAGGACGGAAACACCCAGGCCAGGCCGGACGGCAATAATGTCCAGGTGGAAAAGGAAGAACTGGAGCTGTGGAAGGCCTATACCCAGTATTCGGCTCTCACAGGGCGTGTGTCAGGCAAGCTGTCCACGCTGCGGTATGTAATTAATAACACGGGCAAATAAAGGAGACAGATATGGGGTATTTGGATTCTCTTAATATAACGGGTTCCGCTCTCACAGCAGAGCGGTTCCGCACGGATATCATCATGCAGAACCTGGCAAACCAGAACACCACCAGGACGGCAGAGGGAGGTCCCTACAAGAGGAAGCAGGTTGTGTTCAGGGAAAATACACTGAACTTTAAGAGCGAGCTGGGAAAGGCCATGACAAAGGCGGAGAATGGCGGCGTATTTGTGGAGGAAGTGGTGGAGAGCCAGAATCCTTCGGTGCCGGTCTATGATCCGGACCATCCGGATGCGGATGAGGATGGGTATGTGATGATGCCCAATGTGAACAGTGCGGAGGAGATGGTGGATCTGATGGCTGCCTCCCGCGCCTATGAGGCGAATGTCACGGCCCTTAATGTTGCAAAAAGCATGGCTCTAAAAGCACTGGAGATTGGTAAATAAATGAAAAGGCAGAAGGATGAAGAAGGAGGCCAGGAGTGGTTAAATACCTACGCGGATATGATAACCCTTGTCCTGACCTTTTTCGTATTATTATACAGTATTTCAAATGTAAACCTGACCAAACTGGAGGAGGTTGCGTCTGCCATGCAGAGGCAGCTGGGAATCGAGGCAAAGACCGAAATTGAGGACGTGCCTTCCGATTTGAAATATCCTGTTGTAGGGGAAGGCGCCCAGGCGCCGGAAGACGCGGAGGCACCGCTGCAGCAGACACAGCAGCAGTACCAGGCATCGGCCAGGGAAATGGCTGATATGGCCAGGGATATACAGACATATTTTGATTCGGAGAATCTGGACGCGGTTGTCAGCAACAGTGAGAACGCGGTGTACATCCGTTTTAAGAATGATTTACTGTTTGCGCCTGACAACGCAAATCTTACGGATGCCAGCAAATCCATGCTGGACGCGGTTGGAATCATGCTGAAGGAAAAGCAGGACAATATCCTGGCCATTTACATAAACGGACACACGGCCCAGGCAGCCAATTCCCTGATTAACGACAGACTCCTGTCCTCAGAAAGGGCGGATAATGTGGCCATTTACCTGGAGGAACAGGTGGGAATCCCCCCAAAAAAGCTGATATGCCGCGGTTACGGAAAATATTATCCTATTGCGGATAATACCACCAGGGAAGGCCGCGAACAGAACCGGCGGGTGGATATGATTATTCTCGGAACCGGATATAAACCGCCGGATACGGTCCAGGGAATGGAGACAATGGATCCCCTGTTTCCGGTGACCATGCCGGGGGATGAGACTATGATGCAGGAAGGAACAGCCAGTGATTAAGAGTTACGATTTTAAATCACCAAAGAAATTTACAAAGGAGCGCATGAGTACGGTGGAGAATCTGTATGACAGCTTCGCCCGTGCCCTTGCGCCGTATCTCACAGGTCTTCTCCAGTCGTTTTGCGAGATTAATATTAATGGTATAGTGGAGAAGCGTTACCAGGAATTCAGCAGTTCTGTGCAGGATCATTCCCTTTTTGGCATGATTACCATGAGTCCTGCAAATAAAGATTATAATGAGGCGCCTCTGACCATGGAAGTGGATACCAGGCTGGCGTTTTTTATGATTGAACGTCTTTTGGGCGGAGTCGGGTCAGAGTATGATTTATCCAGGGACTTTACGGATATTGAGAAGGCTATTTTACAGTATGTCCTGAAAAAAATCACTGAGTTTTTAGGGGAAGCCTGGGGACAGTACCTGGACATCGAAGCATCCCTGACAGGGCTTCAGACCAACCCCCACCTGCTTCAGATGAGCGCCCAGGAAGATGTGGTTATCCAGGTGGAGCTGGAGGTGGTAATTGAGAAACTGAGAGCCAGAATCAACATGGTGATGCCGGCCCCCAATGTGGAGGAGCTCACTTCCAAGTTCGGCTATTCCTTTGCGGTCAGCCATAAGAAACAGGATGAGGACAAACAGAAATCCAAACGGCACTATATTGAACAGCACCTGTTGGAATCGGAGGTTGAGCTGAGGGCCATACTTCACGAATTTACCCTGGATGCCCAGGATATACTGCAGCTTGCTCCGGGGGATGTGATTCCCCTCAACAAAAAGGTGGACAGCGCCGTATCCCTCTATGTGGAGGATGTGGCCTGTTTTGAGGCCAGGGCGGGTCAGACAAAGATGCGCAAGGCAGTGGAAATCAGCAGAGAATTGTAGCCGGGAGGAAAAGGCATGTTATCAATGGACAAAGAAGCCATAAAGGAGCTGACGGAGATGGAAGCGGTTCCTATATGCAATATATTAGGCTCCCTGCTGGGCAGAAGCGTGAAGATGTCGGTGTCAAAGGTGGAGGAGACAGACATGGGTTCGCTGGCAGAGGGCCTGCCCCACTTTAATGTGGCCATAGAGAGCAGAAAAGCTGTGGGGGGCATGTCGGCGGACCAGCTGTACATCTTTGCCAAGGAGGACATGATAAGGCTTACCAACTATATCATGGGTGTGCCGGTGGATGCCCAGAGCCCCCTGGATGAGATTGCCCTCAGCACCTTGAAGGAAGTTGCTTCCCAATGTGTGGGCGCTGCCATGGATGAACTCAATGACTTCCTGGGAAGGGATATGAGGGACACAATAACCAGGATATCGGCATTTGACAACACAGAGAGGATACAGGATATTATTCGCAGCTGGAATGCGGAGGATTCCGTGCTTTTAATGGGGCTGCACTATGTTATTGACGGGGTGGTGGAGTCAGATGCATATATTGTTGCCGCCCAGGCACTAAAACAGGTGCTGGGTATTTCGGATATGGCGGACATGCCCTGTCAGGAGACAGGGGGGCAGACCCCGGGGATGCCGGCAGCGGGGATGCAGACGGCAGAACACAAGGAGGCCATTGCCGTCCAGGAGGTGTCCTTTCCGGAATTTAAGTACACACCTATCGTGTATGCCAAAGAACAGATAGGGGAAGAAAAAAAGAAGCTGCTGGACATAACGCTGGATGTATCAGTCAGGCTTGGCAGTACGGTTTGCAGTGTAAAGGATATACTTTCCCTTAAGGAGGGTCAGCTGTTGGTACTGGACAAGCAGGCAGGTTCACCGGCTGATGTGGTTGTGAACGGAGAACTGATTGGCAGAGGGGATGTGCTGGTAACCGGGGACCGATTCGGGGCACGTATCATCGAAGTCGTGGGCAAGAGGGAATAATATGGCATTTTTAAAGATACTGTTTTACCTTATTGTCCTGATTGCGGTACTGATGCTGGCCTATTACACTACCAGGATGCTGGGGCGGGGCATGGGACGGACCCGGGGGACCGGGGGGATGGAGATTCTGGACCAGATGGCACTGGGCCGTGACAGCTATCTGCTGGTGGTAAAGGTGCAGGAGAGGATTTTCCTGATAGGGGTATCTCCGGGCAGGATATCCAAGGTAGAAGAGCTGGAATCCTACGATAAGAAGGGGGAGACAGAGGGGGCGCCGGATTTTGTTTCCCTTCTGTCATCCCATATGAAGGAGCATTTTCAGGAAAAGGGACAGAGGAACAGACAGGATAAAAAGGCAGGAGAAAAGAATCATGAGTAAAATACTGCGAAAGACAGGGAAAATCATAGGCGCCGGGACCTTTGCCTGGATGTGGGCGCCGGGCGCTGTTACATCCTATGCGACGGATGTGTCTCTGACCCTGCAGGGGTCCTCCGGCACAGGAAAGCCCATGGATATGCTGGATATCATGTTTTTATTCCTGTTTCTGGCTGTGGTTCCCTCCCTTATCATTATGATGACAAGCTTTACCAGGATTGTGATTGTGCTGTCGTTTCTGCGCAATGCTCTGGGCACACAGCAGTCGCCGCCCAACCAGATTCTGGTAGGGCTTGCCTTGTTTCTGACCTTATTTATCATGAGTCCTGTAATTGCCTCGGTCAACACCCAGGCATACCAGCCTTACCGGGAAGGGCAGATTACCAGGGAACAAGCCTTTGAGCGGGCCCAGGAGCCCATGAAGGAATTTATGCTGAAACAGACTGAGAAAAAAAGCCTGGATCTGTTCCTGTCCATATCCAAAGCACAGCCGCCGGATATATCCCAGGGGCAGGAAGGGTATATGAAGCTGGGGCTTACCACCATAGTACCCTCCTTTATTCTCAGTGAGCTGAATAAGGCATTTACCATGGGATTCCTTATATTCATTCCCTTTCTGATTATCGACCTGGTGGTGTCCAGTACGCTTATGTCCATGGGCATGGTTATGCTGCCCCCTACCATGATTGCACTACCCTTTAAAATCATGATGTTTGTGCTGGTGGATGGGTGGAGTCTGGTGATTAAGACCCTGGTCCAGAGTTTCAGGTGACGCTGAGGAGGAATTTGTATGAGCGCTGAACAGGTAATGGAAATCATGAAGGAGGCCATGCTGGTTGCATTTGAAATCGCAGGCCCCCTTCTCATCATAAGTATAGCGGTTGGGCTGCTGGTGGCCATTTTCCAGGCAGCCACCCAGATTCATGAACAGACCCTTACGTTTGTGCCCAAGCTGATTGTCATTGCCCTGGTGCTTTTAGCCCTGGGGTCCTGGATGAGCAAGGTCATGAATGAATTTGTAGTGGAGCTGTTTGCCATTATGGCAGCTCTTTGATGAGAGTGGTGCGGTATGGACAGCAGTGTATTTGAGTATTTTGATATTTTTCTTTTGGTCCTGGCAAGAATGGGAGGACTGGTCTTTATCAACCCCGTGTTTTCACGCAGAGGAGTTCCGCCCATGGTACGCACCGGGCTGGTGCTGGCCCTCAGTCTCCTGATTGCGCCCGGAGTCAGAAGCGGAGCCGGACAGGTCATGGCTTTTAGTACCTTTGACATGGTGGAGTCCCTTATAAGAGAAGTCATACTGGGCCTGGTGATTGGCTGTGTGTTTCACATATTTTTTTATATGCTCTATGTGGCAGGGGACTTTCTGGACACGGTGTTCGGACTGGCCATGGGAAAGGTCATGGACCCGGCAGGCGGAGTCCAGACCTCTATTCTGGGCCAGTTTGTCAACGTGTTTTTTTACCTCTATTTTTTTGCCACGGGCTGCCATCTGACCATGGTGCGTCTTTTTGCCTACAGCTACCAGGTGGTGCCGGTGGGAGCCGGGGCCATACTGGGAGGGCGTATCCTGTGGTATATCATAACCCTGTTCGGTTCTGTATTCCTCATGGTGATAAAGCTGGTTCTGCCTTTTGTGGCAGCGGAGTTCATTCTGGAGATGACCATGGGAGTGCTTATGAAGCTGATTCCCCAGATTCATGTGTTTGTTATCAACATACAGTGCAAAATCCTCCTGGGAATCATGCTGATGATGCTCTTTGCCTATCCCATGGGCGCATTTATGGACCGGTATACAGAGGCCATGATGACGGAGGCCCAGAAGCTGCTTATGATGTTTGGGTGACGGGTTCTGGGCATAGCCCCGGTTAATGTTGAATGACCGGGCGCGGATTGAAACAATACATGGGGAGAGGAAGTGGTGACAGGTGGCTGCTGAGGAAAAGACTGAGAAAGCCACGCCAAAACGGCGGCAGGACGAGCGCAAAAAGGGAAATGTGTTCCAGAGCAATGACGTGGCTGCGGTGTGCTCGCTGCTGGTGCTGTTCCACTCCCTGAAGGCCCTGGCGCCCATGATGTATGAGAGCTTTGGGGAGTGTATGCATTTATTTTTTTGGCAGGAAGGGGGGAAGGGACTGTTTATGAAGGCCGTGCTGGTGTTCTTCAAGGCGTCCCTGCCCCTGCTTTTTATCGGGGTGCTGACAGCGGTTATCGTCACCTTTTTCCAGACCAGAATGGCATTTTCATGGGATGTGCTCAAATTCAAGTTTGACAGAATCAGCCCCCTTAAGGGTTTTAAACGTATGTTTTCCCTGAGATCTGTGATTGAACTGTTAAAGTCCCTGATTAAGATTACAGTGCTGGGATGGGTGGTGTGGTTTTTCCTCAAAGGCAGACTGACGGAACTGACAGGACTCATGGAGGGCACAGTGGCTTCTGCCTTGATTTATGTGGGCAATACAGTGGTTTCCCTGGTGGACACAGTGGGAATTGCCTTTGTGTTCCTGGGAGCCGTGGACTACCTTTACCAGTGGGGGGAATATGAGAAGAATCTGCGCATGAGCAAACAGGAGATAAAGGAAGAGTATAAGCAGACGGAAGGCGACCCGCAGATCAAGGGAAAAATCCGTGAGAAGCAGCGCCAGATGGCATCCAGGCGCATGATGCAGAATGTCCCCAATGCAGATGTGGTAATCCGTAACCCGACCCACTTTGCAGTGGCCCTGGGGTATGATTCCGAGAAGAACAGGGCGCCTGTGGTGCTGGCCAAGGGGGCGGATCATCTGGCCCTTAAGATAGTGGAGGTGGCTGAGGCCAGCGGCGTGTATATCATGGAGGACAGGCCCCTGGCCAGGGGACTCTATGATACGGTGGAAGTTGACATGGAGATTCCGGAGGAGTATTATCAGACAGTGGCTAAGATACTTGCCTTTGTCTATAAACTCCAGAAAAAGGACATGTGATTGTGGATAAATTTCCTGGAAATGAGGTTTGCAGTGGATAACAGTATGATTTTCTTTGACAGGGTCACTAAAATATACGGAAACGGGCAAAAGGCCCTGGATAATGTGAGTCTTAAGGTTGGAAGGGGGGAGTTTGTGTTTCTGGAGGGAGACAGCGGCGCGGGAAAGACCACTATGCTGGAGCTGATTTTAAAAGAGACCGATCCCACCCAGGGGAATATACAGGTCAATGGGATTGAGCTGGCAGGCCTCAGAGAACGTCAGATTTACCAGTACCGCCGTTATATAGGGATGGTATTTCAGGATTTCCGGCTCTTTTCTGATTTTACGGTATATGAGAATGTGGCATTTGCCCAGCGGGTCGTGGAGGCGGATTACAAAACCATGAAGCGCAGGGTTATGGAAGTGCTGAATCAGGTGGGGCTTGGTTCCAAGGCAAAGTACTACCCGGACCAGCTCTCCGGCGGGGAAAAACAGCGTACCGCCATTGCCAGGGCCATTGTGAACCGGCCGGTGCTTCTTCTGGCCGATGAGCCTACGGGCAATCTGGACCAGAAGAACGCAGAGGATATCATGCGCCTGTTGGAGCGGATTAACGGCCAGGGGACAACGGTGCTGGTGGTTTCCCATAACCAGGAGCTGGTAAGGAGCATGCACAGAAGGCAGGTGGTGCTGCGCAGAGGACAGGTGGCCAGGGACCTTGCAAGGGAGGCAGCGGCATATGGGTATTAGGACATTGCTCTACCTGTTCCGTCTGGGGCTTAAAAATCTGTGGCATCACAGAGTGTATACGGCGGCGTCTGTCATAACCATGTCGG